>R14__coassemble_146_pt1 | contig 59576 bp, 41 predicted proteins | sample R14__metabat2_high_PE_043 | metagenome-assembled genome bin R14
GTGCTCCCGGTGGCGCTCCTCAGGGTGGTGCACCTGGCGGTGCTCCCGGTGGCGCTCCTCAGGGTGGTGCACCCGGCGGTGCTCCCGGTGGCGCTCCTCAGGGTGGTGCACCTGGCGGTGCTCCCGGTGGCGCACCCGGCGGTGCTCCCGGCGGCGCACCCGGCGGTGCTCCCGGCGGCGGTCCCGGTGGTCCCGGTGGTCCCGGTGGCCCCGGCGGCAAGAAGGACAACTGGAATGCAAAGTATCTGCGTAATGCCGTTATCTACGCTTCCGGCAAGGTCAAGAAGGGTGCAATGCACGTGATCACCGGTGTCGGCAACGAGGCTGTGATCGGCGCTATGGCCTGCGTTGCATGGCCTGAGCAGGCAATGTACTCCATCCCCGCCATCGGCAAGGACTTCGAGGTCATGTATCTGCCCGTCGGTAAGGAGAATACCACCGGCGCCATCAAGTTCAACGTGACCGAAAAGGGCGACAATGTCTATATTGAATATCAGGCAGACGATCCCTCCAAGCCCGCAGTCAACGGTCCTCACAACTATGATATTGACAAGCTGGCGCTGGAGATCCTTCCTGAAGTGGATCCTGAAAAGCACGTCTACATTACCGGCAACGGCCAGTTCCCACTGAAGGCATCCCTGGCCTACAGCTACTGCGGACGTTGCAAGTCCATCAATATGAAGCCTCAGGGCGATCAGCTCTTCACCTGCGTCGCAACCTTCTGCACTGAGCGCAAGGTTGGCGATCAGACCGAGTAAGCATAATTCCTGACCGGGATGGGAGCGATCCCGTCCCGGTCCTTTGGGCTTTTGCCCGCGAAAAGTGCCGGTAAAGCTGTAACCCGGCCACAGAAACCTCAGAAATCCCCTGAACGAACTGTGAAAGGAGAAACCGATATGAAGACAAGAAAATTGCTTGCGCTGCTGCTTGCCGTAGCCATGCTGCTGACGCTCTTTGCAGGGTGCGGAAGCGCCTCCACTGACGCTGCATCCTCGGCAGCCGAGGAAGAGACAGAAGCTGCTGAAGCATCCGCTGCAGAGGAAGCCGCTGCTGAGGAGGCTCCCGCCGAGGAAGCACCGGCTGCAGAAGAGGCTCCCGCAGCAGAGGACTCCGCAGCTGCGGAGGAAGCTCCTGCCGAAGAGGAGATCGAGTTCGGTGAGGTTTCCTATCCTCTGGATGCAGAGGGTGAGACACTTACCTTCTGGCTGCCCTGGATGAACGCTCTGGGCATGCTCTATACCACTTATCTGGATCACCCCGCCTATGCCGCTGCTGAGGAATATACCGGCGTGACGGTGGATTATATCTCCTGCGCGCAGGATCAGGCCTCCACAGAGTTCAATCTGATGGCAGCCTCCGGCAGTACCTACGATATCCTGAGCGGTGCTGTGGGCTATTATAACGGTGGCGCGTCTGCTGCCATCGAGGATGATATCATCCTCGACCTGACTGACCTGATGGCGGAGTATCTGCCTGACTACTACCGTGAATTCGTACAGAACGAGAGCTGGGTGAAATACGCAACAACAGATGAAGGAACCATCGGTGCCGTATACAGCTTCAACTGTGTTGAGCTGGGCCTCTCCTCCGGTAACTTTATCCGTCAGGACTGGCTGGATGAGCTGGGCCTTGAGACCCCTGTTACTGTGGATGATTATCACGAGGTTCTGACAGCCTTCAAGGACGCCTATGACTGCACAGACCCCTTCATGCTCAGCGCGAACCTCACCAGTAATCTTTCCTATGCCTTCGGCTGCACCAGCTTCAATGTAGAAGAAGCAAGCTCCCTGGCCTTCTATCTGGAGGATGGGAAGGTTGTCTCTGACTTCACCTCTGAAAACTTCAAAAACTACATCGCAACCCTGGCACAGTGGTATGCCGAGGGCCTGATCGGCCCGGATTTCCTGAACCGTCCTGCCGATCTGACCCAGAGTGAAAATACCTCCGTTATCCTCAATGACAATGCCGGTATCTGGAATACCGTCATGAAGAATCTGGAGGATTACCCCAATCAGGCTGCCAACCCTGCCTTTACCTGCTCTGCCATCCCCGAGGCTCTGCCCAATGACGGCAGCAAGCTGACCTTCTACAACAACGATCCCGGCTCCTCCGGCAACTGCAGCATCGGCGGCTCCTGCGAAAACTGGGAGCTGGCACTCAAGTGGGTAAACTTCTGGTCCACCGAGCAGGGCCTGCTGCTGGCCCGTTACGGTGTAGAGGGGGTCTCCTATACCATGGAAGACGGTGAACCCGTTTACACCGACGTGATCTACAACAACCCCGACGGCTTTATCTTCCAGCTGGCACGGATCATGTACTGCGCCGCGTCTGTTCCCACCTATGGCGACCCCCGCATTGTCCGTGACTTTGTCTATTCTGAGAATGTCATCGCCTGCACAGAGGTCTGGGAATCCGCCTATGAGTCCAGCGACAGCTATATTTCCGCTGCTGTGACCATGACCACGGATGAGAGCGATGAGTTCTACGGTATGTATACCGATATCGGTACCTATGCACAGACTGAGCTGCTCCGCTTTGTGGTGGGTGACTACGATATGTCCCAGTGGGATGAATTCGTAGCACATGTGGAAGAAATGGGAATTGATGACTGCACTGCCATCTACCAGCAGGCCTATGACCGCTACGCGGCACGCTGATGCACAGCTGACTGAATCTGATTGCATCGATTGCCGATCGCTGAAAACGAAACAATAAAAACTGCCGGCTCTCAGTTCTGAGAGCCGGCAATTTCTACTTGGAAAGGCTGTTTCTGTCGGGAAAGACCGGAAAGACCGGAAAGACCGGAAAGACCGGAAAGACCGGAAAGACCGGAAAAGCTCAGGCAAGAGCGGCATAGCGGTAAAGGAAGGTGACCGCCTGTGCCCGGGAGACCTGCACCTCCGGGGAGAAGGTGGTGGCAGTGGTGCCGTTTGTGATGCCGTTCTCAACTGCCCAGAGGACCGCCTGTTCATAATAGCGGCCGGCAGTCAGGTCTCTAAAGCTGCAATCTGCCAGACTGATCCCGCTGCTGGGTTTGCCGGCTGCACGCCAGAGGAAGGTGACGGCCTGCCCTCTGGTAACCGGGTCAGTGGGAGCAAAGGAGGTCGGGCTGACACCGTCGGTGATGCCATTCCCGACAGCCCAGAGGACAGCCTTATAGTAATACTGGTCCTGACGGATATCCGTAAAGGCGCAGCTGCTGATGGCAGGCTCGGGTTCACCGGCCAGCCGCCAGAGGAAGGTCACCATCTGCCCACGGGTGCAGCCTGCGGTGGGCGCGAAGGCGAAGTTACTGACGCCGTTGGTGATCCCCTTTTCTGTGGCCCAGAGTACCGGCTCATAATAGAAGGCAGAGCTGTTCTGCACATCAATATAGGGACTCCCGCCGGCGGGCAGGGTTACGGTATAGCTCTCACCGCAGCCGGTACAGGTGTAGGTGACGACCCCATCCCGGGTGTCAGTCATGGGGGTGGTCAGGGTCCCGCTGTCCCAGCTGTGCTCGTGGGGAGATACATAGCTTTGAATGCTGCTGCTGTTGGCAAAGAGCCAGTCACTGTAGGTGTGGTCCCAGCTGTGGCGGGCCTCCCAGTTGGAAAGGTCACTGATCATAAAGTAGCGGTAATACATCTTGCCATAGGTGGTGTAAAGATAGTGATCCATGCGGACATCCAGCCAGTAATAGTCGCCGTCTACCAGTACGCAGTTCCACTTGTGCATGGCAAGGCTGCCGTCACTGTTGATGTAGTCACCGCCGATGATCCGGCAGTCAAAGCCCAGATGGTTTAAGAGGACGGCCAGCAGCGCAGAGTAGTGCAGGCAGTCGCCGATCCGGTAGGTCATCATGTATTCCGCCATATAAGCAAGCATCCAGTTGGAATCCAGCCGGGCATCAGAGGCGCTGACAGAGGCTGTGCACAGCTCGGTTGCAAGCTCCGTCCGGCAGGTGGCAGCTCCGGAGGAAACGGCCGCATCCATTTTTGCAGCATAGGCGCTGATCTGAGCGCTGCAGGCAGATGTGCTGTAGTAAACCGTACTGGCTGTGCCCTCGCGCTTACAGTTGCGGATGACCCAGTCATATACGGCACGGATCTTTTCCATATCGCTGAGCCCATCGGTGGGAATCTCGCTGAGGATCAGCTCGGCACCGTAATCAACAGCAGCGTCTCCGATATAAATTGGCTTATGGTCTGCCACATTGGTCACAGCCGCGTTTGCCGGGATCACAGAGAGGACCGGCAGCATGAGGGCCAGCACCAGCAGCAGGCTTAAAAGACGTTTGAACATAAAAACTCCTCCTTTAAAGGTGGGGGTTAGGGACATAAAGGGGGAAATTGCCGCTTATCGGGCCATAAAGGCCTGAATCTCCGCTTTTGTGGCCTGCACAGAGCCCTGTACAAAGAAGGGCTTGCCGCCGCCACGGCCCTTCAGGGCCGCGTTCAACTCCTTAACCCAGCTCCGCAGGTCTCCGTCGGGCAGGCCAACAGCATATTTGTAGCCTGTCTCATCACTGCCGGAGAAGACAGCGGCCCTGCCACCGCAGGTTTCCTGAATGGCAATGCAGGCACGCCGCACACCGTCGGCGCTGAGACCCTCCATAAATACGGTGGCATTGCCACAGCCACTGAGTGCCTGCGCCTTTGCGGCGAATTCGGCCTCCTCCATGGCGTAGACCTGCTGCTTCTTTTCCGCCAGCTCGGCTGCCATGGAGGAAACAGCGGCGGCAGTCTCCATGACTTTGGCGGAAAGCTGCTGGGAGACCAGACGGTTCTGGTCGTTGATGCGGCTCAGATAGCGCACAGCGCGAAGACCGCAGAGCATCTCCACCCGGACACCCTCATGGAAACGGACGCAGGAGAGCAGCTTGACCAGACCGATGGCACCGGTCTGAGCTACGTGGGTGCCACAGCAGGCACAGATATCCGCACCCGGGAACTCCACGATCCGGACTGCGCCGGTCAGGGCCTTTTTGCTGCGGTAGGGGATGGTGGCCAGCTCCTCCGGACCGGGGTACCAGATCTTAACGGTGTCGTTCTGCCAGATCCGCTGGTTTACCTCCAGCTCAACCTCCTGCAGCTGCTCCATGGTGAGCTCGCCGGAAAGGTCGATGGTGATCATGTCCGCGCCCATGTGGAAGCCTACATTTTCGTAGCCCCAGCGACGGTGGATCACGCCGGAGACCATATGCTCGCCGGAGTGCTGCTGCATCAGGTCAAAGCGGTGGTCCCAGTCAATGGCGGCAGTGACCTGGGTGCCGGGCTCCAGCGGCGTGGCGGTATAGTGCAGGATCTGCCCCCCTTTTTCGTGGGTATCGGTAACGGGAATGCCGTTCAGAGTACCGGTATCGCCGGGCTGGCCACCGCCCTCCGGGTAAAAGCAGGTACGGTCCAGAATGACCTCATAGCCGTGCTTTGCCTGCCGGCATTCCAGTACGGTGGCGGTGCAGGTTTTCATATAGGCATCCTGATAATAAAGCTTTTCGGTTTCGTTCATATGGAAAATCCTTTCGGGTTACAGATTTCTGTATCTTTATACATGTCCATGATACCACGGATTCCGGCTTCGGGCAAGTAGGGCCGCAGGACACAGGGAAGAACTGCCTGTCACACCGGACAGACCCGGATAATCAGACAGAAATTATGTTGAAGATGAAGTATTTGTCTGGTATAATAAACAGAGAATACCCCGGGAGGATTTGCCATGTCATTTGAAAAGCTGATGGAAGAAAAGCGGGACCGCGCGATCCGTGAGGGCCTGATGTCCGATGAGTTCCTGCTCTTCCTTAGAAAAAATAAAGAACCCATGGAGACCATGTACAGCTATTACCGCTGTGCGGTCATGGAGGTTGAGACCAAATTCCGTGTACTGGATGAACAGTTTTCCGCCGAATACGACCGGAATCCCATTGAGTCGATCAAAACACGACTCAAGTCCCACGAAAGTCTGATCCGCAAGATCAGGGAACGAAAGATCCCGCTGACGCTGGAGTCCATTCAGCAGAATATCACGGATATTGCCGGTGTGCGTGTGATCTGTGCCTTTAATGAGGATATCTATATGCTGGCGGAGTGTCTTCTGCGGCAGGATGATGTCCGTCTGCTGCAGAAAAAGGACTACATCAAAAACCCCAAGGAGAGCGGCTACCGCAGCCTGCACCTGATCATTGAGGTGCCCATTTTTCTGGCGAAGGAGACCCGCTATGTGACGGTAGAGGTTCAGCTTCGGACCATAGCCATGGACTTCTGGGCAAGCCTGGAGCACAAGCTGCGCTATAAAAAGGACATCCCGGAGGGAATGAGCCAGGAGCTGCAGCAGGAGCTCTTTGCCTGTGCGGAGCTCAGTGCGTCACTGGATGAGCGGATGCAGGCCCTGAAGCACAAGATCGTGCCGCCGGATGAGGAAAAGCAGCAGGAACAGCGTCACAGGCTGCCACTGCTTGCGCCGCACCAGCATGCATGGCAGGAGCAGATCGACCGGGCGGCAGCACAGGTGAAAAAGAAGCTGCAAAGCGTGGAATCGGAATTTGTAGTGGAGGATCTGAAGTAGCAGGTAAAACCGCACAGAAATGTCACATTGTTGGTGTAAATTGTGTTGTAAATGTGAAAAATATGTGTTACACTGAGACCGAAAACTGAAAGGAGTGTAACACGATGAACACGATCAAGAAAATCCTGCCCCTGCTGCTGGCCGTAGCCCTGCTGCTGAGCATGACCGCCTGCGGCGGAACAAGCGCCAAGGATGTCAAGCCGCTGCTGGCCGGTGAGCTGGAGGCAAACTACCATGGTATTCTGGACGATGAATTTGCGAAGAAGACCGACGCGGATGAGGCCTATGTCGCGGAGGTCTATCAGGATACACTGGATGTTGAAACCGAGAGCTTCATGAACGCCGCGGAGATTGAGGACGATGCTGCAGGCACCTACAGTGCCCGCATTCAGGCCGTTTTTGCGGAGCTTTATCCCCAGACAAAGTGGGAGATCGGCGATGGCGCAGAAAAGAGCACTGACTGCTATGCCTACACAGTTACCATTTACCCGCTGGATGTTATGGACAAGCTTTCTGCGCTGATCGACGAAGCGGAGATGGACCCGGACATTGAAGATTTTGAGGTTGCATGGGCAGAGATGTTTGTAGGCTGTCTGGAGGAGGCTGCCACAGACGTCGGCTACAAGGATCCTGTCGAGATCAGCTGCGAGGTATATAAGGATTCCTCTGATAACCTGTGGGTTACCGACAGCGAAGCCATCGGCGATGTATACGCTGAGCTGATCCCCTATTGATCAAGGCTGAAGTAAAGTCTGACCGCAAATTAAATAGTCAGGGGGCGTGCCGTCAATGCGGTACGCCCCTTTTGTCTGTCCGTTCGCCGGAATAAGGGGACTGGCAGGCCCGAGGCTTTGCACGGAGGAAGGGTCTGCTGCGATTTCAGCGCCTTCTGGAAAAATTCCGGTTGACGCATTTCTGATTCCATGATAAAATAATCAGGCTGAATTGCTGATGTGGCTCAATGGCAGAGCACTTCACTCGTAATGAAGGGGTTGTCGGTTCGACTCCGATCATCAGCTCCACTTCCCACTGGAATCCCTGTGATTTCGGTGGGATTTGTGTTTTATTGCAATCTTTTCCGGCTGCTGCTGTTTGGGCTGCCGGCACAGGATCCGGGGGCCTGTTTGTGACAGAAGCACATTGCGGTGCGGTGCCGCTGTGCTACAATGAAAGTGGGGAAATATCCACCGGGGGAAGATCAGGCGCAGAGAAAAAAGAACAGGTAAAACTCTGCCGCCCACCCGTCCGGAGGCCCATCAAAAAGACAGGATGTGACTGAATTGACCGAAGAACAGGTCCGCGGTCTTCTGCAGGAGACCGCTTATGTAAGAATGGGAGGCAGCGCTGAGGAGCTGCGTACCGCGAAATATCTGATCGCCCAGTGCGAGGCACGGGGTGTAGCTGCCCACATTGAGCCCTTCCCGGTGCAAATGGCGACTGTCCGTGAGGCCCATCTTTATGCCGACGGGATTGAGATTCCCTGCCTGGCCTACCGGAACTGCGGCAGCTGCAGTCTGGAGGCACCCTTTTATTATATGCCGGGTACCGACCCGGTCTCACTGGCGGGAGCAAAGGGCAAGATCGTGCTGGTGCCCTATGGGCTGACCATCCGCACCTACGACAGGCTTATAAATGCCGGTGCCGCCGGCATCATCACCTACAACGGGGACATCAACCAGCCCAACACGGATATTGACAATAAGGAGCTCCGGGATTATGTGGCACGGGGCCGGAAGCTGCCTGCGGTCAACCTCCATGTGAGCGAGGCCGTGGGTCTGGTAGAGCGGGAGACCCAAAGCTGCCGGATCGTCATCGATCAGGAGGAATATATGGGTGAATCGCGGGATGTGGTTGCCGAGATCCCCGGCGAGACAGAGGACTGGCTCTGCATTACCGCCCACTATGATTCAACCCCGCTCTCGGCAGGCGCGTACGATAATATGACCGGCTGCATCGGTCTGCTGGGCATCATGGAGGCGCTGGCTGCCTCTGCGCCCCATCGGCTGGGCTGCCGTTTCATCTTCTGCGGAAGTGAGGAAAGGGGCCTGCTGGGCTCCAAGGCCTGGGTGCGTATGCATGCAGAGGAGCTGGACCGGGTCGCAATGGATATCAACCTGGATATGGTTGGCACCTACATGGGCCCCATGCGTGTACTTTGTTCCTGCGAGCAGAGTGCCGCTGATGGACTCAAAACCCTCTCTGCGCTGAAGGGATTCCCGCTGGAGGCCATTCAGGGGGTACATTCCAGCGATTCCTCTCCCTTCGCCCATGCAGGTGTTCCCGCAGTCTCCTTCTCCCGCCGGGCCGGCAACGAGATCGCGCCCATCCACAACCGCTACGACACCATGAAGGTGGTCTCCCCGAAGCAGATCCTTGCGGATATCGGGTTTATCAGCGGCTACGCGAAGGATATGGCGGACGCGTATGTGCTGCCCATTCCCCGGCAGATCCCCGACAATGTAGCCAAATGGCTGGATGACTACATCAACGGCGGCATTAAGTGGACCGGCTGATCCCGGCGCATGCTTCCTGTGTACAGAAAAAGAGCTCTCCGGAATCCCGGAGGGCTCTTTCAGATATTCAGATATTCAGGCTTCACAGGACGGGAATTCAGATAAAAAAGGTAAAGATGATCCCGGCAATCAGGTAAACGACACCGCTCACCAGGTCTGAAAGAAGCCCTACCACGGTCCGTTCGTCGCTGTCCAGCTCGTTATAGGAGATGACCTTTTCATCTACAAAGTCGATCATATCCTTGGAGTGGTGCTTTCTCCCCTTTTTGCTGCCGGCACGATCCATGAACAGATGCCCGATCCGGACCCCATCCAGCTTCAGGTAATTGAACCAGACCAGGATCAGCATCAGAATGCCCAGGATACTGAAAACATGCCCAAGACCCAGAGCGTTGGCGTCCAGAAACCGATGCCAGACCAGCGCAATGAGCAGCAGGACCAGCAGCTTGTAATAGCTGCGGTGGATGACCGGCCGGAGCATATAATCCGGCGCCATCAGTTTTTTAATCTTTTCTATCATAAGGTCCCCTCCTGGGAATTCGTCCCCATCCGGTACGCCGGATGGGGACATTGTTTCTGCTTAACAGCGTTTGGCGTTCTGCCTTACCTGAGCTCCTTGCGGTATTCCTCGATCTCGGGCTTGTTGCCCCAGACGAAATGCCCCTCTTTGATCTCGACCCATTCGGGCTTTTCCACGGAATAGTCATGGATGCTCTTGTCGTACTTGATCAGCTTCTTCTGCTTTTCAAGAACGGGGTCGGGGATAGGCACAGCGGAGAGCAGGGACTTGGTATAGGGGTGCAGAGGATTCAGGAACAGCTCCTCAGCCTCGGCCAGCTCCACGATGGTGCCCTTGTGAATAACGGCAATCCGGTCAGAGATGAAGCGGACGATGGAGAGGTCATGGGCGATGAACAGATAGGTCAGGCCGCGTTCCTTTTTCAGGCGGTTCAGCAGGTTCAGGACCTGCGCGCGGATGGAGACATCCAGCGCGGAGATGGGCTCATCGGCTACGATGAACTCTGGCTCCATGATCAGGGCACGTGCGATGCCGATACGCTGACGCTGACCGCCGGAGAACTCGTGGGGGAAACGGGAGGCGAACTCGGGGAGCAGGCCGACCTCCTTCAGCACTGCCTGAACCTTGGCGGCACGGTCTGCCTCATCCTTGTAAAGGCCGAAGTTGATTAGGCCCTCGGAGATGATGTAGTCGACCTTGGCGCGTTCGTTCAGGGATGCCTGGGGGTCCTGGAAGATCATCTGCATCTTGCGGATGACCTCACGGTCCAGCTCCTTGGAGATCTTGCCGTTGATCTTCTGGCCCTTGAAGTAGATCTCACCGGCGGAGGTGGGGTTGATGCGGAGGATCGCACGGCCGATGGTGGTCTTGCCGGAGCCGGATTCGCCGACCAGCGAGAAGGTCTCGCCCTTGTAGATGTCAAAGTTGACATTGTCTACCGCGACAAATTTCTTGCGGCCGGTGCCGAAGGATATCTGGAGGTTTTTGACCTCGATGAGTTTTTCTCTTTCAGCCATTCTGGTCAATCCTCCTTTTGCTGTGTTTCGCGGATTTTCTGCTTGTAATTCAGGATGTTCGCAGGCCGCTCAAAGGCGGGGCATCTGGGGTCCAGCAGCCAGGTCTTTGCCTTGTGGGTAGGCGAGACATCGAAGTACGGGGGCTCCTTGACAAAGTCAATGGCCAGCGCGTGCTTGTTACGTGGGGCAAAGGCGTCACCCACGATGACGTTATACAGGTTGGGAGGTGTACCCTCGATACTGGGCAGCTCCTGTCCCTTGGTACCCAGCTGGGGCAGGGCTGAGAGCAGTGCCCAGGTGTAGGGATGCCATGCATCGAAGAAGACCTCTTCTGCATTGCCGATCTCAACCAGCTGGCCGGCATACATAACGGCGATCCGGTCGGCCACATTGGCCACAACGCCCAGGTCATGGGTAATGTATATGACGGTCATGCCCAGCTCGTCCTTGAGGCTGCGGATCAGCTCCAGGATCTGGGCCTGAATGGTAACGTCCAGTGCGGTGGTGGGCTCGTCGCAGATGAGGATCTCGGGGTGGCAGGCACAGGCGATGGCGATGACCACGCGCTGACGCATACCGCCGGAGAACTCATGGGGATACTGGCGATAGCGCTTTTCGGGCATGGGGATGCCCACCTTTTCCAGCATCTTGATGGCTTCGGCCTTGGCCTCTGCGCCCTTCAGACCGCGGTGCAGCTCAATGGATTCCTGAATCTGCTTGCCTACGGTTTTCAGGGGGTTCAGCGAGGTCATGGGGTCCTGCATGACCATGGAGATCTTTTTACCGCGGATCTCCTTCCATTCTTTTTCTGTGAAGCCGGCCATCTCGGTGCCACGGTAGTTGATGGAGCCGCCGACGATGCCGCCGTTTTTATCCAGCATGCCCAGGAAGGACTTGGTGAAGACGGACTTGCCGGAACCGGATTCACCGACGATGGCCAGAGTCTCGCCCTCGTAGAGGTCCAGAGAGCATTTGCGGATGGCCTTCAGCTTGCGGCCACGCATGGAGAATTCGATCTCCACATCCTTGGCGGAGAGTATAATGTTCTTTTCAGCCATTGCTCTTCCTCCTTAAACGTGGTTTCTGGGATCAGCCGCGTCAGAGAACGCGTTGCCGGCCAGATAGAAGGATACGGTGATCAGAGAGACGATCAGTGCGGGGAAGATCAGCAGGTAGGGATAATCCAGGAAGTAGTTTCTGGCGTTTCTCAGAAGGATACCGAGGGACGGGGTGTTGACATCGAGGCCCAGACCCAGGTAAGACAGAGTGGTCTCCAGAGCGATGGTATTGGGGATGGAGAGTGCCAGACGCAGGATGATCACGCTGATCAGGTAGGGCAGCATGTTCTTGATGAGGATGCGCCGCAGATTGGTGCCCAGGCAGCGGGAGGCCAGGTTGTACTCACGGTCGCGGTACATGATGACCAGGTTGCGCACGTTGCGGGCCATGCCCAGCCAGCCAAAGCAGATGAGGGATACGCACATGATCACAAAATTCTGGCCGATCAGCAGAGCAATCAGGGTCATGTAGATGATCATGGGCACGTTGTTGATAAGGTTGTACAGTTCGGTGAAGAACCGGTCAAGAGAACGGACATAGCCCCAGATCAGGCCGATGGTAACGCCCAGCAGCATCTCGCCCAGCGCGACGATGGCGGCCAGCTTGATGGAGGTCTGGCAGGCGTACCATACCTGGCACCAGTAGTCGCGGCCCAGGTTGTCGGTGCCGAACCAGTAGGTGCTGTTGGGATGGATGAACATCAGGGTGTTGTCCGTGACAAGAGAGCTGTACTTGAATTTGCCGATCGCCAGCGCGACGAAGGAGAAGATAAAGATGGCGATAAAGAGGATCGCCAGACAAACGGTAAATTTCTTCTTCATGAAGTTCTGGAATACAGAACCCCAGTAGGAGTAGTTGGAGTAGCCGGTGTTTTCGGCCTCCTGCGCGTCATAGGGCACAAAGTAAAACAGCTCGTCTTCGCTTTTGCCCGCGAACTCGGCAGCGCGGCCGGCGGGTGCGGCAGCCTGCGGCTGTACGTTTTTCTTTGCCATTTATCTTCCGCCTCCTTTCCCTGTCAGGGAGATTCTGGGATCGATGAGCATCATGAGTACATCGCCCAGGAAGACACCCAGCACGCCCAGTGCGGCGTACAGGATCACCAGCGTCTGTACCACATTCAGGTCATATTTGCCGATGGAGTCCACCAGCAGGGGGCCCATGCCGGGTACGGAGAAGAAGCGCTCCACCAGCAGAGAGCCGCCGATGGTCAGCAGGAAGGAAGCCGGCAGATACTGTGCCAGAGGCACAAAGGCATTGCGCAGCACATGCTTGACCATGATCTGGCGGGTGGAAAGGCCCTTGACCTTTGCCAGCTTGATGTAGTCCTTGTTGATCTCATCTACCATATAACGTCTGGTCCACAGCGCGTAACCGGCGATGGAGCCGAGGCAGAGGCAGACGATGGGCAGAACGGAGGAAGGACCGGGATTTCGGTTGGAGTAGATGGCGGGCAGCCCCAGCAGACGTGAGCCGATGACCAGGACCAGTGAATAGGAGACCAGCGAGGGGACCGCGTTGACGAAGATCGTATAAGCAGTGCCGACATGGTCCATGAGACGGTCCTTGAAGACGGTCTGGAGGATGCCCAGCAGAACACCCAGGGCAAGCGATATGCCCAGAGCGATGATACCCATTTTCATGGAGATGGAGAATTTGGTGCCGATCACCTGCACGACAGAAACGCCGTTCTGGATGCGGCGGGATTCTCCAAAGTCAAAATGCGCGAGATTTTTGTAGAAACGTCCGAGCTGAACGAGGATCGGGTCGGTCAGTCCGGCAGACTGCAATGCAGCCTCCTTCTGCTCTTCCGTAAATTTCATGAGCTGATCTTCGGTGAAGAAGTAATCAGTCGGAAGCAGACGCATGAGCAGAAAGACGACGGTGGCGATCAGCAGAACGGTTATAAGACCCTGCAGAAGCCGCTTGATGGAGTATTTAGCCATGTATCATCATCCTTCTGAAAAGGGACGGACCGGGCAGCCCCGGACCGTCCCGAGAATTATTGGTAGTTTCAGATCCCCGGCCGGCATCTCAGTTCAGCGATGCCGGAGGGCGGGAAGATCGAAGAGACGCGGCGGGAGATCAGCCCTCAGCAGCGGCTGCGAACGCATCGTAGTCGGCAGTGGTGTAGCCCTCGCTGTTGGTCTCCCAGTTCAGATAACGGTAGAACTGGATGCCATAAGCGCAGTAGATCTTGGAGTAGTCGTTGATGTTGGTCAGCTGCCAGCCGATATCATAGTAGCAGGGAACGACCAGAGCATGCTGGATCAGGTAAGCCTCAGCATCGGCAAATGCCTCGTAACGGGCATCCATGTCATCGACAATGGCGTTGGCCTTGTCTACCAGCTCGGTGTACTCCTCGTAGGTGGCAATCAGCTCCTCGGAGTAGGGCTCGGAAGCGTCTTCACCGACGAAGTCATTGATGCAGGAGTAAACAGCGGAGTAGTAAGCGTTCTCATCGCCCAGGGTCTCCTGGCCGAGGTAGTTCTTAGGATCGCCGTAGTCAGCGCCCCAACCGTTGATGTAGAAGGAGGCGAGTCTGGGGGTACGGACTTCCTGAGACAGGGAGTTGATGTAGGTGCAGATGTTCAGAGTCATGAAGTCATCGCCGAAGGAATCGGAGAAGGCCTGCTTCAGAACGGTAGCGGAGTCCAGAGCGGTCTGGTTGCCGGATACGATGTAGTAGTCGACCTCGATGGGGAAGGTGACGCCCTGTGCAGTGAGCTCTTCGATGGCCTGCGCCTTGTACTCCTCGAACTTTGCGGAGTCGTAGCGGACCATGGTCTCGCCGTTGTAGTCGCCGAGGCCGAGACGCTGCTTGACCAGATCGGTGTAATCGGTGCCGTCGCTCTTGAAGCAGAGGTTGGTCATGGTGTAGTAGTTGTTCTCGGTCTTCAGGGGGTTGATGGCGTTGGTGCGGGAGTAGAAGGAGGTCAGATCCAGACCATAGTACCATGCGAGACGGAAGGCCTCGTTGGCGATCGCGGTGTTCCAGTTGACGTCGGGAGTGCCGTCCTCGTTGTTCTTATCGTAGCAGAAGTGGAACTGATAGGAATACTTGGTCTTGCGGTACTCGGTCAGATAGTTGTAGTACTCGCTGGAGGTGTTGTTGGCGATGGTGGTCAGGTTGGACTCAGACAGGGTGACATTGTCGATGTCGCCGGACTGATACAGGGTGTAAGCGGTATCGACGGAGTCGATGATCTTGATGGTGATGCTGTTGAAGCGGGTGTTGGTGCTGTCGCCCCACCAGTTGGGGTTCGGCTCGAAGATCTTCTCGTTGCCCTGGATGTACTCAGTGAGCACGTAGGGGCCGTTGTACCACATGTTGTCGATGGTGCAGGCACGGAAGCCCTCAACGCCCAGCTGATCGATCAGAGCAGCGGGAGCAGCGTACAGGCAGTTGTAGGTGGTGATGGTCTCGAAGTAGGGGAGAGCTGCCACGCAGGTGTACTTGAGGGTGTAATCGTCTACAGCCTCGATGCCGACCATAGCGGTGAAGTCGTCAACGGTCAGAGCCAGAGCTTCTTCCTCGCTCATTTCCATGGTCATGTTGAAGTAATCTTCAGCGCCGGCGATGGTCTCCATGGGCATGGAGGTGTTGTAGGATTCGTTCTTGTAGTAGTTCAGAACCCATTCAAGGCCGGTGACAAAGTCCTGAGCGGTGACGTTGCCCATGACGTTGCCCTTGTTGTCGGACCAGGTTGCGTCGTTGCGCAGATGGAAGGTCCAGGTCAGACCGCCGTCGGTGGTCTCCCAGGTCTCTGCCAGACAGCCGATCAGGTTGCCCTGGGAATCGTTGGTCAGAAGACCGTCCTGTAGGTTGGCAAGGACTTCGAGGTCCTGGCCGGACTGAGAATACAGGATGTTCAGGGTCTCAATCTCACGAGCGGTAGTCTCGTAGGATACAAGATCGCTGATGGCGTTGCCGGATGCGGCAGCTTCACCGCTGCCATCGGCTGCAGATGTGGTGCTGCTGCCGGATCCGCAGGCTGCCAGAGACAGCACCATTGCGAGCGCCAGCAGGAGCGCTACAAATTTTTTCATGAGTTTTCCTCCTTAAAATGATGAATACAATAATTCTATCATAAATATATGGATATAATCAATTAAAATATGTACAAAAAATGCTTTTGTGTTGGTAATATTGCAAAAACAGGTCTTGTGTTGAGAAAATTGCCGAACAGGGTTTGCACTGAAGAGAATGAAAAAAGCCGCCGGAACACAGAGCTCCGGCGGCGGATCACAGATTAAAAGGTATTTCCTCAGAAGATGCTGCGGAAAATACGGGCCAGAAGACTGACATGGCCTTCATCGGCGGGGGTCCAGTAGGAATGAGTATCGTTGCAGCAGAGGTTGGTGTCAAAATAAAGTGCAGTCATGATGAAAAGCTCCTTTCAGAATTCTGTACCGCGGCTGTGCGGTGTTGTCTCTTTGTCTTACGAGCATAGTATACCCGCAGATCAGCACAAATACAATGTGCCTTTGGTCACAAGTTTTCATTGTTTTTCGTGCGCACAGCACATATTTATGCTATAATGGGTGCGAAAGGATGGATGCAATATGGCAAAGACCGTAAGGAACCTGTATGAGGATCTGGGGGACCAGTTTCAGCTGCGCCTGATCGCCGGGGACGATTCCCTGGATCATGTGGTGAGCTGGGTCCATATGCTGGAGGATGCCAGAGTCACGGAATTTTTCTGGGGCAACGAGATGGTGGTCACCAGCGGCTACGGAGCGGATTCCGCGGAAAAGCTGCTGGCGCTGCTGCAGAACATCGGCGGGCATCGCTGTGCCGGTGTGGTGCTGAACATCGGCCCCTATATTCAGGCCCCGCCGGAGTCTGTCATAGAGTTCTGCCGGGAGAAGGGCCTGCCCCTGTTCACCATGCCCTGGAACATGTCCATGACCGAGCTTGTTCGCAGCGCCTGTACCCTGATCACCCGCAGCATGCTGGATGACGAGGACCTGGCCAAAGCGGTCATGCGGGCGGTGAACAATCCGCAGGATCCGGGCGGCTATTACAGTGTCCTCTCCGAAAATCTGGATGAGGAGCGGGGCTTCCGGATGCTCGCCCTGCGCATCCACTTTCAGGAATCCACCGGCAGCGCTGCGATGATCATCGACCACCGCAGCATCCTGCGGCTGCACACGGCCCTGCAGCACCTGAAGGACAGATATCTGGTGTTCCGGTATGAAAAACGGCTGCTGGTGCTGATGAACTCCGCGGACGAGGCGGATGCCGAGACCTCCGCCGCCAGCGTTCTGCTGCGGGTGCGGCAGAGATTCCCGGATGTGCCGCTGGAGGTGGGAGTCGGCGACCCGGTGTACAGCCTGTCTGCGCTTTCGGATGCCTATCACAGCGCCATCTCAGCCCAGCGCTGCGCCAATCTGCAGAATCTCGACTGCGTGTGGTTCTCACGCATGGGCTTTTACCGGCTGCTGTACTCCGTCCCGGACCGGGCCCTGCTGGAGGGCTATTACAGGAACACGCTGGCACCCCTGCTGGACTATGACCGGGCCCACGGCAGCTGCCTGACGGAGACCCTCTTCCGTTATCTGCTCTCTGACGGATCCCTGACTGCTGTGGCCGCCGGGATGTACACCCACCGCAATACGGTGAATTACCGGATGGGCAAAATCCGGGAGCTGCTGGGGAGCGAGCTGCGCACTACCGCCGAGCGTATGCCCCTGCTGCTGTGCTACCATGTGGGCGTCATCCTGAAGGAGATCACGCCCCTGACCTGATGAGAAAAACAGCGAATGCGGACAGTAGACAATCCGGCAAATATCCTATATGATAAATCCTGAGGATTGATACTACGCCGGAGTGCGCATACCGGGTGCTGTCTGAGCTGCGGGAAACCCATGTACAATGGGGGCTTCGAAAGCTGTGGCTGCCTGGTCCCGGCAAAAATCATGCAGCGCAAAAAGCTTCGACCGGTATCAAGGCCAAAAGCAGTACAACATTTTATTATAATGATCAGGAGGTAATCATATGCCAAGTAAAGCCTTTCTTGCCTACCAGAAAAATATTCCGACCGCGCCACCCAGCTCGATGGATGGCCCCGGGATCCCCGGTATGGGGCCAGGTCCGGCTGCTGCGCCGATCCCGGAGGAATTTGCGCATCTGAAGGTTCCGATGGTCGGCCCGGATTATCAGAGCCCTGAGCCGGAGATCCCGGCAGGGTATGAGGGCGGACGGATCGAGCTGAACGGAGTGCCCGGTATGCTGCTGACCAGAGCGGGCGTCCGGGAGAAGGCTGCCTTCCTTTATATCCATGGCGGTGGCTTTACGCTTGGCAGTGGAATGACTGCCGCATCCCTGCTGCAGCATATTCTGGAAAAGACCGGTCTTGCCGGCTATTCCGTGGATTATTCGCTGGCTCCCTATAAAAAGTTCCCTACGCAGATGGATGAGATCGTTGCCTTTTACAAGGGCATGCTGGATTCCGGGATCGAGCGGATCGTTGTGGGCGGAGAGTCTGCCGGAGCCGGCCTGACGGTGAGCCTGGTCATGGCGCTGAAAATGGAAAACCTGCCCCTGCCTGCCGCGATCTGGGCCTCTTCACCGGTGGATGATATCCGCTACGACCAGCAGGAAACCTTCATCCGGGATATGTTTACCGACAGCTGTGCGGATATGATCGAGGCCTATGTGGGCAATGCAGACCCGAAGGACCCCCGGATCTCACCAATCTATGGTGACTTCTCCGGCTTCCCGCCGGCCTTCATTCAGGCCGGCAGCGCCGAAAGCCTGTCAGCCGGTGCGCTTCGGATCGTGGACAAGCTGGTCCGTGCCGGCAACGAGGTGCACTTTACCTTTGGCAAGGGTATGCCCCATACCTTTGCCATGGACTACGCAATTTATCCGGAGGCGGAGAACGCGATGAACGAGATCCTGACCTTCATAAACAATACGCTGGACCTTCAATAAGGATATGCGATATACACCGATTCCGGGATACCCTGCTTCCGCCGGGACAGGGGAACAAGTGACGAAATTTGTATGGAGTATAAAACAGCTGCGGCAGGGAAACTGCCGCAGCTTAATTTTATCCGGAAGGCGATTGCGCTTCTGTCTGGTCTGTTGGCGCTTTGGACTTTTGGCCTGCCGTGGCTGCACCACAGCCCTTGCAGCCTCCGCAGCCACAGGAGCAGCCTGAACCGCAGCAGCTGCTGCCGTCCTTCCTACTGCGCCGAAGGCTCCGCAGTGCCAGGATCACGACTACCGCCAGCAGCGCCAGCACAAGGATATCCGCAGGGCTCATCTGTGGGTGCCTCCTTTACTCAGACGCCAAGGGCAAGGCAGATCAGGCGCACCAGCAGGGCCACAAGCCATGCCACCAGACACTGCCAGACTACAACGCCCACTGCCTGTTTGCCACCGAGCTCCCTGCGGATGGAGGCTATGGCTGCCACACAGGGGGTATAGAGCAGGGAGAAGACCAGCATGGTTGCGGCGTTCCCTGTGCTGAGGACAGACGCAACGCCGCCGGAGAACAGGACCTCCATGGTCGCGACCACGCTCTCCTTGGCGATAAAGCCACTGATCAGGGAGGTGACGATCCGCCAGTCGCCCAGTCCGATGGGACGGAAGAGGGGGACCAGGATCCCGGCCAGTGAGGCCAGAATGCTTTCGGAGGAGTCCTGGGTCAGATGCAGGCTCAGGCTGAAGCTCTGCAGGAACCAGACCACAATGGTTGCGATCAGGATGACACTGAAGGCACGGGTCAGGAAGTCCCTGGCCTTTTCCCACAGCAGGCGCAGAACATTTTTGGCTCCGGGGAGCCGGTAATTGGGCAGCTCCATGACAAAAGGAACAGCTTCACCTCTGAACAGGGTGCTTTTAAAGAGGAAGGCTACCAGTATGCCCGTAACAATACCCAGCAGATAAAGCCCGGTCATGATCAGTCCGCCACGGCCCGGGAAGAAGGCATTTACAAAGAAGGCGTAGATCGGCAGCTTTGCGGTACAGCTCATAAAGGGCGTCAGAAGGACGGTCATTCTGCGGTCCCGGCTGGAGGGCAGGGTCCTGGTGGACATGACTGCCGGTACGGTGCAGCCGAAGCCGATCAGCAGGGGGACAATGCTCCGGCCTGACAGACCGATCCTACGCAGCAGCTTATCCATAAAGAAGGCCACACGGGCAATATAGCCGCTGTCCTCCATCAGGGAGAGGAAGAAAAAGAGGGTGACGACAATGGGTAAAAAGCTCAGCACGCTGCCGACACCACCGAAGATGCCGTCAATCACCAGTCCCTGGATCGGCTCACTGACTCCGGCAGATACCATCAGTCTCTGTGTCAGGCCTGCCAGTGTGTCAATACCAAGCTCCAGCAGCTCCTGCAGATATGCACCGATCACATTGAAGGTCAGGTAAAATACCAGCGCCATGATGGCGACAAAGCAGGGAAGGGCAGTCCACTTACCGGTAAGCAGCCGGTCGATGCGCTGGGAGCGGATCCGCTCGCGGCTTTCCCGGGGCTTGACCACGGTCTGCTCGCAGACGCGCTCGATAAAATCAAAACGCATGTCGGCGATGGCTGCGCTTCGGTCCATTCCGCCCTCAGCCTCCATCTGGGCAATGATGTGCTCCAGCAGCTCCTGCTCGTTTTTGTCCAGCTTCAGCTGCTCAAGGATCAGGGCGTCCCCTTCAATGGCTTTGCTGGCGGCAAAACGGAGGGGCAGGCCGGCACGCTCGGCATGGTCTTCGATCATGGCCTCTACGGCATGATGGGCCCTGTGGATGGCGCCGCCATGGTCGGTCTTGCTGCAGTAATCCTGCAGGTTGGGCCGCTCCTGATATTTGGCGATGTGGACCGCGTGGGTTACAAGCTCGTCAATGCCCTGATTTTTGGCGGCGGAAATGGGAACCACCGGGACGCCCATCAGCTGTTCCATGCCGTTGATATCGACAGAACCGCCGTTGCCCAGCACCTCGTCCATCATGTTCAGGGCGATGACCATGGGCACATTCATTTCCAGCAGCTGCATGGTCAGGTAAAGGTTGCGCTCGATGTTGCTGGCGTCCACAATATTGATGATAGCCGCAGGCTTTTCATGCAGGACAAAGTTCCGGGAGACGATCTCCTCACTGCTGTAGGGGGACATGGAATAGATACCCGGCAGGTCTGTGACCAGCGTGTCCGGGTAGCCGCGGATCACGCCATCCTTACGGTCCACCGTGACACCGGGGAAGTTGCCAACATGCTGGTTGGCACCGGTCAGACGGTTAAAGAGCGTGGTTTTACCGCAGTTCTGATTGCCCACCAGAGCATAGGTCAGGGTTGTACCCTCCGGCAGGGGATTTTCATTGGCGGAATCGTGGTATCTTCCGGTTTCGCCAAGGCCGGGATGGTCCGAGGGAAGGATCTTCTCAACACGGCGATGCTGATTACTGCGCTGCGCAATGGGCTGAATATCGATCTGCGCGGCATCCGCCAGCCGGAGCGTCAGCTCATAGCCATGGATCTGGAGCTCCATGGGGTCGCCCAGAGGAGCCAGCTTTACAAGGGTTACCTCTGCCCCGGGGATCACGCCCATATCAAGGAAGTGCTGCCGGAGTGCCCCCTCGCCTCCGACTTTGGTAATAACGGCAGAAGCACCGATCTGCAGGTCTTTTAATGTCATATTCCAGGATCTCCTGTCTGCTTTGGCACAGGTTAATGGTGCCAAAAATTATCTGATATCCGCCTGAAAAGGCAAAAAATGATCCAAATCGGTCATATCATAGCATAAAATCGCATTTCTGTACAGTGAGACATCCGGTCTGAGCGGATATTTGAAAGCCGGCGCTGCGTCCATACCGGGCAGGCGGCTGACCTGTGGCCGATTGCGCAGGAATGTTTGATTTATGCGCAGGCTCTTGCACTGCCTGCGTATCCGGGCTATAATTAATTCGAAAGCAGAGTATCTGCAGAGCGTTTTCAAGAAACAGCATAAATCCCAGTAACACAGACCGGCCAGGGATGTGTACCGGATCGGTATAACCCGGCGTCAAAACAGTAAAGGAGAATGAGCATGGCAGACAGAAAGCTAACAGCAGAGGAATATATCAGCAGAACCTACGCCTTTTCCGACCGTGTTGTGGACCCGGCGGCAAAGGCTCCGGAAACGCCGGAGGAGTATGTGGCCATTGTCAGCGATCCCATGGCGATGGGCAAAACCATGATGGCGGGCATGGTCCGTGGTCTGGATCTGCAGCCCAATGAGCTGATGCAGGACGTGCCGGCATGGCTTGGGGAAGCACCTGTGGTGGATGAGATCGCCTATGAAAAGGAATGTGAGGTTCTGGTGGTCGGCTCCGGCCCCTCCGGTACCATGGCGACGCTGCGTCTGGCCGATATGGGCGCAAAGGTCCTGTGCCTGGAGGCTCAGACCTGGGAGGATTACGATGCCTATGCCTGCGACATGGCCTCCTATAACTCGAAGTTCTTCCGTGACCGCGGTGTTCCGGAGTATGACCTGATGGAGGTCTATAATGAATATATGCGCCGTGCGATGAGCCATGTCCATCCCAAGCTGGTGCGGGACTATGTCACCCGTTCCGGTGAAATGATCGACTGGATGCTGCAGTATGTGCCGCAGGAATACATCGATACCTATGCCCATCCCACACAGTATAAGGGCAACAGTCAGTTTTCCGGCTCCATCTGCGGCCAGAAGAGCTTTATCGGCATGCTGCAGTGGCGCGATCAGAAATCCAACTGTAATGTCTGGCCCTTTATGATGCGCGGCCTGCAGAAGAAGGCTGTGGAAAAGGGCGCGCAGTATATCTACGGTGCGCAGGGCCTTTACCTGACCCAGACCGATGCAGGTGCGGTCACCGGCTGTGTTGCCCGTGATGTGGAGGGCAGGTATTTTAAGGTCAGCTGCAGGGCAGTTGTGCTTGCCTGCGGTGACTACGGCGGAAACCCGGATATGCGCCTGGATCTCTGCGATACGGTCCGCAACCTGGCCTGGAGCCATGGCTTTGACCGCACCAGCTCCCGCAGTGTCTCCAGCGGTGGCCGTGACGGCTCCGGCATCCGTATGGCCATGTGGGCAGGCGGCCGTATGGAGGCAGGTCCCCGTGCAGCGCAGGGCGGCTATGTGGCCATGGGTCCCGATGATATGCGTCCCCGCTTCCCCTTCGGCGGGATCTGGCCCACCTTTGGCCCGGACGGCAGGCGTTTCTTCAACGAGACACTTATCAACTTTGGCGCCAGTGATGCGGTCAACATCCTGCCTATGGGCAGCCTCATGACGGTTGTGACCGACGCAAACTGGGATGAATACTGTGAGCATCAGGGCTACGGCCATGAGGTTATGGACCGCAGCAACGACTATATGATCGGCCGCGTCCGTGAGGATATGGCAAACTATAAAACCGGGCCGGAGGGCTTTAAGGTACACAACTTCGCGGTCTACGGCGATGCCACCGAAACCGTATTCGCGGCGGACACCATTGAAGAGCTGGGCAGCTATCTCGGCTATGAGGGTGAGAGCCTGAAGGCCTTTGTGGCGGAGGTTGACCACTGGAATGAGATGTGCGAAAAGCAGTACGACAGTGACTGGGGCTGCGACCGCGGTTTTATGTTCCCCATTAAGCAGGCGCCCTTCTTCGGCCGCGCGACCCGGACCGGTGGACTGGCCTCCGGCGGTCTGTGCGTCAACAACGGAATCTGCACAGACGGCAGCTACAATGTACTGGATAAGGAAAAGAAGCCCATCCCGGGCCTTTACACCATCGGCAATACCTGCGGCCAGCGCTTTGGCATTCAGTATGGTACGCCCACTGCCGGCAACTGCTGCGGCCATGCCATGACAAATGGCTATGTCGCGCCGGAATATGTGATGGAATACCTGAAGGGCTGAGCCTGCCTGAGCCCTGAGAGAATTTCCGGATAAGGATCCCGCAGGCTCTGTGGCCTGCGGGAATTTTCGCCCGTTGCCGAAATCGGCACGAAAGCGCACAATCTGAACCGGAAAGTGATATTCAACAGGTGTCTTTTATGGTATAATGGTTATGCTTCAGACTATTATGAAAGAAGGCGCAATATTATGAACACAATTGTCGAAAAGATCCCTGCATACGGCATGCCTGTCCTTGAGGGGCCCGTCAATAAGCCCGAAAAGGTCAACATGATGCCTCCTATGGGTGATATGCCTCCCATGGATATGCCCGGTGGCCCGGGTGGTCCTGAAGGTCCCGGCGGTCCCGGTGGTCCCGGTGGCCCCGGTGGTCCTGCGGAGCTGAAGCCCTGCCCGCCTACCTGCCGCCCCTCTGAGCATCCCGGCTCTGTGCCCGGTGCCGATGTAGAGCCCGGCAAGCCCGGTCCCGGCTTCCCCGGCGGCGGTCCTCCCAAGGCACCTCCCTTCCCCCGTATGGAATCTATGGACGTGCTGAATGGCAAGCTCTATGTAGCAGAGAATACCTATGCGGAGATTTCCGGCGACATTACCGATACGGCAATGACCGGAGCTTCCTATAAGACCGATGAGGTCTGCCTCAACGGCCTCTACATTGGCGGCGACTCCGTCTACGCCATTAAAGACTCTGCCTTTGACCTGACCGGCTATGGCATTGATGACTTCGCCGGCAACGGCGCGGCTGTCATGGTCAATGACAAGGCAAAGTGCGAGATGGAAAATGTCAACGTGACCACCCACGGCGTCATCCGTCCCTGCACGGTTGTCACCGGTACCGGTACCCTGATCGTCAGGAACTGCGTGCTGGATGCCAAGGGCGGCGAGATCCCCGCATCCTATGTGCCCCGAGTTGCTTCCGGCATGATGCAGCCCCCTCCGGGCCTGAAGCTGGGCGGCAACTGCCGTACCCATCTGTCCATGGGCAACTCCCGTGCCTACTTCTATGATTCCAAGATCCTGGCACACTCCTGGGCGGCACTGTCCACCGACGGCTCTCAGGGCGACCTCTATCTGGAGGCCAACAACTGCGATGTCATCTGCGAGACGGTCGGCTATGGTACCTACGCGGATAACGGCTGCCACAATGTGCTCAATGACTGCCGCATCAGCGTTGACACCCATGTTGCCATCATCGCGGGCGACGCCTGGGTCAAATTCAACGGCGGTACCGTCAAGTCCAATCAGTACGGCTGCATGCTCCACGGCGTCCGCGGCCACTACACCGAGGTTACCGAGGCCCACATCACCGGCGGTGAGTGGGATGTTGCCGAGGCACTGTTCTTCGTCAAGTCCGAGAACGTCTACCTGAAGCTGGACGGCGCAAAGGTAAAGACCGGTAAGTACCTGATCCACGGTATCGTCAACGATGATGACGCTGCCACCAAGGTACCCGATGATATGAAGCTGAAGGTCTACGGTATCAACGCGGTGATCGCCAACGGCGACTATGCCGGTGATATCATCAACGAGGATACTGACCGCACCATGAATGTCTCCATCCTGAACGCAAGTGTTACCGGCGTGATCGAGGATGCCTACATTTCCCTGGAGGGCTCTAAGTTCACCGCGACCGGTGACTCCAGCATCTGCCTGGTTGGCGCGGTTGACGCTGCCCAGATCGATGCCGCTGCAGGTATTACGGTCAAAGCCGTTGCCGGCGAGGGCTGCGCACTCTCCGGTGAGTACGCGCTGGCTTCCGGCGGTAAGCTGATCGTTGCGTAAAATTCAGGGGCCCGTGGCCCTGCACCTGTACAGAGCCGGTTCGTCCGGCTCTGTATTTTTTAATATTTAGTATGAATCCGCACTGTCCTGTGCTATAATAGGTCCCGTAAAACTCAGATGCCCTGAAAATTCAGGGCACGAAAGGGCGATGAAGCGGAGATGGATACAGAAAGATCCTATATTGAAAAGACCAGCGGCATCCGCGGCAGAGACAAGCTTGGCTATGCTATGGGCGACGTGGGCTCCCTGCTGGTGTTCGGACTGGTGCAGAGTGTCCTGCAGAAGTATTATACAGATGTTGTGGGCGTTGGCATTGTCAGCATCATGATCATGTTTATCGTGGCGAGAGTCTGGGACGCCGTGAATGACCCCCTCTGGGGCAGGATCGTGGACCGGCTGCAGGCCAGACCGGACGGACGCTACCGCCACTGGCTGAAGATCTTCGCGGTTCCGGTCGCGGCATCGGCAGTCCTGATGTTTGTGAAGCTGCCCGGGCTGAGCCGGGGCGCTTATCTGGCCTACGCCTATGTGACCTACATCCTCTTTGGCATGCTCTATACCTGCATCAATATCCCCTATGGCTCCATGGCACATGTCATCACCTCCAGTGACTCGGAGCGGTCCAGCCTGTCGGTGTTCCGGTCCATGGGGTCCACCTTCGGCGCGATCCCGGCCATGCTGCTCATCAGCCTCTGCTACGTAACGGATGAGGCAGGCCAGCGGGTCATGTCCTACCAGAAGATCCTGACAGGGGTTGTGATCATTGCGGTCTGCAGTGTGCTGGCCTACTACCTCTGCTATGCTTGGACAAGGGAGCGTGTGGTCACAAAGCCCGCACCACCTGTGAAGGGGCGGAGCCTGCAGGTGATCGGCCAGCTGTGGCACAGCCGCCCTTATGTGGCGGTATGTCTTGCCAGCATGCTCTTCCTGGCTGCGCAGATGTTCAGCCAGAGCTATTACTCCTACCTCTTTGACTACTATTTTAATGCCCCGGGCCTGACCATGCTGCCAACGGTCTGCCAGTATCTGCCGGTGGTGGTGATCATGTTCTTTGCGGGCCGCCTGGGCAACCGCTTTGGCCGCCGTGAGGTCTGTGCCTATGGTATGCTGATGGCCGGAGCCTGCAACCTGCTGCTCTATGTGCTGGGCACCACCAGTGTCTGGCTCTACCTCGGTGTGTGTCTGCTCAGCGGGATCGGCAACGCCTTTATCTTCCTGCTGATCTGGGCGGTGACGACAGATGCCATTGACTATAACATGGTAACCTACGGCATCCACGATGACGCCACCAGCTATTCTTTCTATACATTTATGCGAAAGCTCGGTCAGACGGTGGCGGCCGTGCTTGTAAACGCGGCGCTCATCAACATCGGCTACACCGACAATGTGCTGAACACCACAAATATTACCACAACAACCCTGAAGGGCATGTATGCCTATTCGGTGCTGGTGCCTGCGGTGCTGTATCTGCTGGTCTTTGTGCTGCTGCGCTTTGCCTATCCCCTTGGTAAAAAGCAGATTTCGGAGCTGCAGGAGCAGAAGGAAGTACTGCTCCGGTCCATGCATGAGGAGGATTAAAAGGCCATTGGCACTATGGCGTACTTTGGCCTGATTTACAACCGGATTTTTCCGTAATTTCCATCGCGCCAAATGACCCGAAATGCGATAGTATCACTGATCACAGGCCTGAAGGATCAGGCTGAAGCATTCCCGCAAACGCAGTAACAGCCGCCTGTACGGTTCCGTACAGGCGGCTGTCTCAGGTCTTATGAAGCATTACGCTTTCTTTGCTTTCTTTGCTTTAAGCCGGCTTATTCGGTCTTGCCCTCGCCCTCGTAGAAGTAGCGGTAGAGGAAGGTGACAACCTGGCCACGGGTGCAGGCCTCTTTGGGCTTAAAGGTGTTTGCTGCACCGTCGCCGTTGGTGATGCCATTCTCACAGGCCCAGAGGATTGCCTTATAGTAGGAACTGGTGGACTTGGGCAGGTCGGTGAAGCCGGTCTCCTCGCCGGTGATGGTGGGCTCAGGTTCGCCGGCATAGCGCCAGAGGAAGGTCACAAACTGGGCGCGGCTTACCGTCTGCTTATAGCCGAAGGTGGTGGAGCTGGTACCCTTGACAATGCCGGTCTCATAGCCCCAGAGGATTGCCTTATAATAGGAGCTGGTGGACTTGGGCAGATCGGTGAAGCCGGTATCCTCGCCGGTAATGGTGGGTTCGGGGCTGCCGGCCGCACGCCAGAGGAAGGTTACCACCTGCTCACGGGTGCAGTTAGCATCCGGGCTGAAGGTGGTGGCACTGGTGCCATTGGTAATGCCGGCATCCACAGCCCAGAGGACAGGCGTATAGTAATAGCGGCTGGGATTCTGAACGTCCACGAAGGGACTGCCGGAAGCGGGGATCGCTTCGGTCTTTGTTTCGCCGCAGATGGTGCAGGTGTAGGTCATTACGCCCTCTGTCAGGCAACCGGGCTCTGTGGTAACCGTACCGGCATCCCAGCTGTGGTCGTGGTCCTCAGTCTCCTGATCCAGAGCCATACGCCAGATCTGCGCACCATAGAAGGGGTTTGCAGTACCGACAGCCAGATAATCATTGGTCTCTGCAAATATACGCAGGCCGTGGTTATAACGGTCACCAAAGCCATCATTGGAAACAGTAGTCACAGTGACATCGCCGTCTGCATCCTGCTTGATGGCATACAGATCAAAGCCCGCGACAGAATCTTCCATGTAGGAAAGACAGGTGGAAAGATATTCGAGATTCTCAGCGGTAGAGAAGGTGAACAGGAGATCATATATGCTCCTTGCATCCTCACTGATATTCTCGTTTCCGTCTACATAATCCTGAATCTGCTGCAGGATCTCAGCATACAGCTCGATAAACTCCTGGCTGGTTGTGTCATCCAGCATAGCAGCCAGATCTGTGATCTCCATGTTGATATCATTCAGGGTGTCACCGGTATCGTCATCCATGCTGCCGATCTGGATCTCGCCAAGGCTGAGGCCCTCGACAAGCTCATTTTTCTGCTCGTCAGTCAGTTCAACCTGATAGCCCTGGTCTGCCATTTCAGGAGCTTCTGCTTCAAGCCGTTCGGTAATAGCGGCATTTGTTTCCTCAACAGCAGCTTCTACCTGCGCAAGTGCCTCTGCCTGGGTGAACGTGCCGTCAGCTGTGAGGCTTGCCTCGTCGTTACCGTTCAGCAGGTCAACAAGCGTAAGCAGATAATTAAGCTGGGATTCCCATTCTTCGTCGCTCATGTTCAGCAGCTCGCCGTTTACCAGCTGCGCGATAACATGGGTCAGAGAGGTTTCGTCCATGGTGGAGAGATACATGGTATCACCCACAACAGTGGTCATCCAGGTGTACTGGTTCATATGGCTTTCATAGCCGGAACCGATGCCGGTCACAGAGGTCGGGAACATGTCGGTGGTATCACCGACGACCAGCTCCACGTCCTCAGCTTCATCCATACGGTAAAGATTGATGGACTGTGTAAGGTTTTTGCTCAGCACGCGGAAGGAACGGTCAGTCAGAACATTGGTAAGGCTGTAGTTTACATCGTTATATTCACCGATATAAAGATATCCACCGTATACCTGCAGGGTGCAGGCGCCGGCAGCTGTACGGGAAGGATCAATGCCAAAGGTGTATGTTGCGCCATCAGCAAGATCGCCGACAACAGGCGTCCATGTCCATGCATCCGCGTCGTTTACTTCGCCCTTTTCAGGATCGTAAACGCCCTTTACAATGGCATAGCACTGTTCCTTGGTCCCATCTGCTTTTTTACCGGTAACGATCGCGGTATAGATGGTATTCTCACCATACTGAATGATCTGATACAGGCCGCCGCCGCCTTCAGAGTCCGTACGGGTGATGGCGGGATAGTTATACAGATCGTTCTGATCGGCGATCGTCTTGAAATCGCCATGGAGTACATCCAGATCTGTTTCTTCATAGTCAGCCTCTACAGCAGACGGCTGATAGGCTGCCATGATGGTTGCGCCGTAGGTTTCGCCCTTGGTGGTATCGGAGAGGCCACCGGCCAGCAGCCATTCTTCGGTTGTACCGTCAGCCTTGGTGGCAGTGAAGGTATTGATGGCACGGGTGGAGGTAAACGCGTAGCGTGCGTTCAGCGCGAGGTAACCGTCCTTGGTAACACACTGGGTAACCTTTACCAGCTTGTCATCGTTCTCGGGATCAACCTCGTAGACACAGGGAATACCGGACTGCATGTTGATCTCGTAGTTGATGGCGATCGCCGGATTGTCAGGAACCGACTGGCCGTAGATCGACTGGCCCGCAAGTGCCTTGCCGTCACTGATCAAACCGACAAAATACAGCTTGCCATTATACTCGCAGGCACTGCGGAAAATGGGAACGCCGTCGCACAGACCCTGATTGTACATAGTACGGGACATCAGGATCTTGGTCTCACCGGTCTTGATGTTGAATTTGAAGAAGACGCTGCCTGCGGGGTAGCCGTCAGATTCCTTGCCCTTGTTCAGCTTGCCGTTGAACATGGCATCGACCACTGCCGTTGCAACCTCGGCGCTTGCACCGTAATTCTTTACAGCGCTCTCTACCTGGGTGTAGGCGGAAAGTGCACCGTACATGGTGCCCATGTAAACCCAGTCGCCATAGCTGACTGCGCAGTAGGTGTAGGACTGGACACTGTCTGCAGAATCGTTGTTGCCATCGGTGTTGGCAGTGATCTGCAGGGGGCTTGTGTAGTCTACAATGCCGTCAGCGGTTTCTGTGCCTGCATTATAATGGGATACCTTCTCAAAGGTGTAGCCATTATTGCTGTAGGTCGTCAGCCCGGTCAGAAGCTCCTCATCAGCTGCGCTTGCGCTTACGGTCAGCCCCGTAAACAGGCCGATGACCATTGAAGCGCACAGCAGCAGGCTGAGTAATCTGCCTTTTGCTTTCTTCATAGTTTGCTTTCAATCCTTTCATTTCAGAGATTTCAGAACAAGGCCACTTCACGGCGTAAGCACTTTGGAACCTGTTCCGGTATTATAATAGAACTGAACAGCGGAAATAGCAAGCAGAAGGAAACCGGAAAAGATCACCTGAACCGTACAAAAGTGCCTGGCAAAACCGATAGCAGAGAGCCTTTTTCAGAAAGCAGCCCGCACCAAAATGCGGATGGCCAACTGAAACTCATTCTTGACAAAGCTGACCGAAATGGATTATACTAGAACGGCTTAATGAGGGAGTAGCAAGCGCAGCCTCTGCGCAGCAAGTCAACATACCGGCTTTAGCCTGGCTTGCTTTAAAATGTGAGACTCATGTACGGCGTCTTGGGCTGCACATGGTGTCTTTATATGTAATGACATGGGTACGGCCTGAGGTCGTACCCATATTTTTTTGAAAGTGAGCTGAAAAGAAGCATGACCTGGAGCTTTATGTTCTTCTTCAACAGCGTGCTGCTGGGCGTTGGCCTTGCCATGGATGCCTTTTCTGTGTCTATGGTAAACGGACTGGCTGAGCCGCGGATGAAATTCGGCCGTATGAGTGCCATCGCGGGTACCTTTGGCGGCTTCCAGATCCTGATGCCGCTGCTGGGCTGGATCTGTGTCCACACCATTGTGCAGCTGTTCTCAAAATTCGAGGTCTGTATCCCATGGATCGCCCTGCTGCTGCTATGTTATATCGGCGGGAAAATGCTGATCGAGGGGATCCGCGGCGGAGAAGCCGGAGAGGAACGGCCGGCAGTAAGCCTGGCGGCGTTGATGGTGCAGGGCGTTGCCACCTCTATTGATGCCCTGTCCGTGGGCTTTACCATTGCGGATTATGACCTGACCATGGCGCTCCTGAGCGCCGGGATCATCGGCCTTGTAACCTATTTCATCTGCATGGGCGGGCTGAAGATCGGCAAGGTTGCCGGCACGAAGCTTTCCGGTAAGGCCGCGATCCTGGGCGGTGTGATCCTAATCGGGATCGGGCTTGAGATATTCATAAAAGGCGTATTTTTCTGATTTTCTGATTTTCTGATTTTTGCGTGCCACAAAGGCTGAAAAGGATGGAATAAGATGTTAAAGGCATGTATTTTATTTGTACTGGGTATGCTGCTGCTGATCAAGGGCGGCGACTGGTTTGTGGACGGCGCGACAAGCCTTGCCTACCGTTTTCACATTCCGGAGATGATCGTCGGCGCGACAGTGGTTTCCATCGGCACAACGATCCCGGAGGTCATGGTTTCGGCAACCTCCGCGGTCATGGGGCACGGCAGCATTGCCTACGGTAATGCCATCGGCTCCGTTATCTGTAATACGGCAGTGGTAGCGGCCGTTACCATGACCTTCCGGCCGGGCCCGGTCCGTGGCGGAAGGATCGGCAAGATATTTGCCTGTTTTCTGATAGCGGCGGCCTTCTATTGCGTGGTTTCCTATACATTTGGAACCTTTTACCGGTGGACGGGCATTGTACTGCTTGGCATCTTCCTGCTCTTCCTCATCGACAATATCCGGGATGCCCGGATGGCGCCCCCGGAGGCAAAGGAGCTGGCAAAGGAGCTGGCCGAAGCCGGACAGACAGAGCAGCCGCTGTGGAAGACGCTCCTGATGCTGGTTGTCGGTGCGGCCCTGATCGCGGTGGGCGCTGACCTGCTGGTGGATAACGGCACCATCATTGCCGAATCGCTTGGCGTGCCGGAGTCCGTGATCGCGCTGACCTTTGTGGCGCTGGGTACCTCCCTGCCGGAGCTGGTCACGGCAATTACCTCCGCAGTAAAGGGCCACAGCGACCTGTCTGTGGGCAATGTCATCGGCGCGAACCTCTTCAATCTGGTGCTGGTTTCCGGTGTTGCCATCACGCTGAGCCCCTTCGATATCCCGGTGGCAAAGCAGGTCATGGGGATGAATGCGTCCCTGGTGATCGACATCCCGGTCATGCTGCTGGTCATGCTGGTCATGTGCCTGCCGATCCTGCTGACAAAAAAGCTGTACCGCTGGCAGGGCATCATGCTGCTGTGCATTTACGTGGCATTCTGTGGGGTACAGTTCTTCCTGTAATATAAAAAGCAACGCGGCTTCCGAATGTCCGGAAGCCGCGTTTTCTGCGGATTTTGATCGCGCTGCGCTTATGCGCCGAGCTGGGTGACCGACTCGGAGAGGGCAGTGATAAAGGCGTCGATCTCTTCTTTGGTGGTATCAAAGCAGAAGCTGATTCGGACAGAGCCGTCGATCAGGTCGCCGGGGACGGAAAGTGCCTCCAGTACGTGGCTGCGGTGCCCCCGGGAGCAGGCAGAGCCGGCAGATACATAGACCTCCCTCTGCTGCAGGCAGCCGATGAGCCCCTGACTCCTGACGCCTGGGACGGCCAGCGAGATGATATGGGGTGCCTGATGGCTGCCGAGGACCACGGCCTGGGGAACCTTTTCGGCAAGCTCCGCAAGGCAGTATTCCTTCAGCGTGTTCATGGCCTGCAGCTTATCGGCAAGGTGGTCGGCCGCCCGCCGGCAGGCAGCGCCGAAGCCGAGGATCATGGGGACATTTTCCGTGCCGGAGCGCAGGCCCTTTTCCTGACCACCGCCGTACTGGACCGGGGGCAGGTGCTGCTTTTCGCTGACATAAATGGCACCACAGCCCTTGGGCCCCTGAATCTTGTGAGAGCTGATGGAGATCAGGTCTGCACCCAGAGAGGAGGCCCGGAAGGGAACCTTCATAAAGCCCTGTACGGCATCGGTGTGGAAGATCGCGTTGGGGGCCTTCTGGTGGGTCAGCTTCGCAAGACCGCTGATATCATTGACCGCGCCTGTCTCGTTGTTGACCATCATGATGGATACCAGGATCGTATCCCTGCGCAGAGCCTCAGAAAGCTGGCGGCGGGAGATGGTACCGTCCTCACCGGGGACAAGGTAGGTGACCTCATAGCCCCTTGCCTCAAGTGCCTTGATGGGGTTCAGGATCGCGTGATGCTCCACAGCTGTGGTGATGATATGGTGCCCACGCTTATGCAGCTTCTGTGCCGCGGAAAATACAGCAAAGTTGTCACTTTCGGTGCCGCCGGAGGTGAAATAGACCTGGCCGGGCTGACAGCCGAGGGCATCGGCAACCTGCTGCCGGGCCTGCTTTACGGCCTGCTCGGCCCGGAAGCCGCGGGAGTGGACAGCAGAGGGATTGCCCCAGTTTTCGGTCAGTGCTTCGGTGATGGCGGCAACGGCCTCGGCGCAGGGCTTTGTGGTGGCGGCATTATCAAGGTAAACTTCCAAAACGATCATTCCTGTTCCTATAGCATTCAGTAAGCTATTATAGCAAAGAAGCGGAGATTTGTACAGAAAATCCGGGCCTGTCATGGCTGACGGGCCCGGATCAAAGCAATCTGCAATTAGCCGGCAGCGTAGGAGGCTGCCAGATCATTGACGGCATCGGGATTTGTAACAGAAACCTTATCCGTCAGGGTAGCGGTATAGGCGTCGGTGAGCTCCGTAAGAGCGGCGGTGTAATCCTCATAGCGCATGTCACTGCCGGCAACGGTCTGCCAGTAGTAGGTACCGGTATCGGAAACAAAGTACATGATATGGTAGCCGTAATCGGACTCTACAATGCCGGTATCACCGGGCTGACGGGAGTAATCAAAGCACCAGTCGTTGAAGTTTGTGACCATCTCGCCGGGATAGATATCCTCGTAAAGGCCGCCGGTGGTGTTGGAGCCGGTATCGGCAGAATACTCGTTTGCCAGCTCCGCAAAGCTGTCCTCCGTTGCTTCGCCGGCCTTCCACTCCGCAAGGAGCTCCTCAGCCTGCTCACGGGCTGCGGTCCAGGCCTCATCGGAGCTGGAGGTATTGCCGTCCTCATCGGTCACATCAGCCTCGGGGGAGATGAGGATGTGGCGGACATTGACGTCGGTGAGGTCGCTCTTCTCAATGCCGTAATAGTCGGTATAGGTAGAGGCGTTGGCGTCAAAGTAGTCGCTGAGCTCCTCCTCGGTGTAGGTGAAGCCATTGTAAATGGCATCGGAATAGGCGGCAGCGTAGTAGGAATCATAGATGTACTGATTGAAGTACTCTTCAGTGGCGCCGCTGCCATAGGACTCCTGGATGTAGGCAAGCACATCGGCATTGCCGTCGTCATCCACAAAGCCGGCGCTGATGGCGTCATCGGGCATGGCGTCAATGACCTCCTCGTAGGCCTGATAGTACTCATCGGACATCAGGAAGCCCTCCGCGTCAGCCTGCTTGATCAGGGCCATGGTCTGGCAGTAGGAATTCAGGGCAGCATCCATGAAATAATCCTGCCAGCTCATCTCTTCGGCCCCGGTGGAGGAATCGGCCTCCTGATAGATCTGCTCGTCCAGATCCTGGGTGGGGTCAAAATAGAAGCCATAGGAGTTTACAAAGTAATAGTATTCACCCCAGTAGTAGAAGGCGAATTCGGTATTGGTCAGCTCCTCCAGCGTATTGCCGTCGGCATCTGTCAGCTGCAGGGCAACCGCGTTGTTGTTGCGCCGCTCGGTAGAGGCGGCAACGGGGTTCAGGTCATCAAGGCTTCCGCCGTCGGAGACGTGCTTCAGGGCATAGCAGAGGATGCCGATCACGGCGACCAGCAGCGCGATCACAACGCAGGCAACACCGATGACCACCTTGTTATGCTTTTTGGCCGGAGCGGGTTCTTCGACAGCTTCGGCAGCGTCAGACTCTTCGGCCGGCTCAGCCTCTTCGGCAGCCTCGCCCTCGTCAGCCTGCCCGGCATGATCCTCAGCAGCTTCGGCATCTTCGGTATTTTCGGTATTTTCGTTCTCTTCTGCGTCTTCGGACTTTTCGGCATTTTCGGCATTTTCGGCATTTTCGGCCTCTTCGGGATCCGCTGCAGGGGCAGCAGCGGCTTCCCCGGCAGCTTCCGCGGGGACAGCGATTTCTTCAGCAGGTGCCGGAGCTTCGGCAGACGCCTCAGCGGGGGCGGTATCAGCCGTCAGAGGGGCGCCACATTCCGTGCAGAATGCAGACTGCTCATCAATCCCGGCACCGCATTTGGGACAGGTCATACTGTACACATCCTTTTTTCATATTCTCATTTACATGGGTTCTTACTGTATCAGAACGGCTTATGCAGATCGCATAAGCCGTGAAAACGCACAGCGTTACCTATTATAACAGAGATTCTTCAGCTTGTCTCTGTTATTTGCTGTGTAAAGTGTGAACTTTTTTAAAATTTGGCGTGTTTTTCGTCAGGAAAAACGCCGGACCGGAACCCGATGCTATGCGCTGCCGGTGGCGTCGGCAAACCACTTGCCCGTGATCTGCAGGGCAACAAGCTCCTGCGGACCGTAAAAGCCGTGTATGCCGCCGTAAATGGTGAACATGGTGCAGTCCGGCAGGACCTCTGCTGCATGGGTGCTGTAGCTGATGGGAACGACAACATCCTTATCCCCGTGGAGGATCAGTACCGGGCAGTTAAGCTTTTCCATAACGGAGTCCATCTGCAGGCACTGGCACTGACGGATAAATTTTCTGCTGTAGCTGAAATCAAAGGCCTCTACCGTTGCGGGCGGGAAAAAGGCGTTAAAGGTTGTACCGAGAAGATAGCCGTGCTGGGTACCATCGGTGATCACCAGGGCCGGATACCAGAGCGCGATCCCGGCAATCTCGTCCAGATGACCGGAGGCGGCCAGCATGACGGCAATGCCGCCCATGCTCTTGCCAAAGAGAAATACCTGATCGGTGTCCACCCAGCTCAGGCCTCTGGCGTATTCCAGCACATCCACAACGTTTTCTGTCTGGGTTGCAACGGTCATATCCGTACTCTCACCGCTGCTGTCGCCACAGCCGCCCATATCAAAGCGGATCGAAGCGATGCCCTGGTCGGCGAGCTTCCAGGCCACGTCACTCAGATAGGTCCGGTTGGAATTGAGACCATGGGCCAGAATGACGATGGGCGTCTTTTCACCCGGTTCCGTACCTCCGGGGATGGTAAGTGTGGCGGCCAGCACAAAGGAGCCGGAGGAGATCGTCAGCTCTGTTTCGGTCCAGTCCGGGGGACCGGAGGGGGTAAAATCCGGCGCATGCTCCAGTCCGTCAGAGGTCAGAAAACTCAGGTCTGCGGCATTGACCGTGCAGGAAAGCAGCAGGACCAGCGCAAGCAGCAATGCGGTCACACGTAAATATGGCTTCATGGAATGATGCGCCTCCCTTCAAAGCTATCCTGTAGCTACAGGTTAGCAGTGAAAACGAAACTGTACATTAATTTAATGTGTGGTTTTTGTGAAATCAGTTCCTGAGCGTAGGGGTGATGCGCCGGCGGCAGAAGGGGCGTGGTAAATTTTTGTCCCAGGGCGTAAGTATGACTTTACAATTTCTGACAGTGTGGTGTATAATATAATCCCTGTTTTAGGGGCTATTTACAAAAACAAGGGAGGCGAGGCATATGTTCAACCGGATCGCAAACAGACTGCACATGCAAAAGGCCAGCTTTGTATCCATCCTGCTGATGCTCTATGACGCCTTTGCAATGATATTTTCCTATGGTGCCTGTCTGTGGGTCCGTTTTGACTGCCATCTGTCTGAAATTCCCCCGGAATATATTACACCGTTTTTCCACTTTATCCCGATCTATGTGGTGGTGGGGCTTGCGATCTTCGCCCTGCTGAAGCTCTACAACAGTATCTGGCGCTTTGCCAGCTATGTGGAGCTGGAGCGGATCATGGTCGCGTCTGTTATCACGGCAGCCTTCCACATCGTGGCCATTACGCTGCTCTTTTACCGGATGCCCATTACCTATTATGTATTTGGTGCCCTTGTGCAGTTTGCGCTTGTGCTGGGGATCCGCTTCAGCTACCGGCTTGTACTGCTGATGCGTGCCTCCAGAAAAAAGACTGCGGGCAAGCGGGTCATGCTGATCGGTGCCGGTCAGGCCGGCCGGATCATCCTGCGGGATATCCTGCAGGATGCGGACAACAATGACCAGGTCTGCTGCATCATCGATGATAACCCCAACAAATGGGGACGCAGCGTAGATGGTGTGAAGGTTGTCGGTGGCAGGGATGACATTTTTGCCGCGGTGGAAAAATTTAAGATCGACCGGATCTATATTGCCATCTCCACCATTACACCGGAGCAGAAGCGGGACATCCTGAACATCTGCAAGGATACCGGCTGTGAGATCCGCAACCTGCCTGCCGTACAGGACCTGCTGCACGAAAAGATCACCGTCAGCTCCCTGCAGGAGGTGCAGGTGGAGGACCTCCTGGGCCGTGATACGGTGCAGGTCAATATGAATGAGATCTTTGAGTACCTGAAGGGCAAGGTGATCCTGATCACCGGCGGTGGCGGCTCCATTGGCAGTGAGCTCTCCCGGCAGATCGCGAGCCATCAGCCGAAGCAGCTGATCCTCTTTGACGTCTATGAGAACAATGTCTACGATATCCAGCAGGAGCTGAAACGGTCCCATCCGGACCTGAATCTGGTGGTGCTGATCGGTTCCGTCCGTGACAGCCGCCGGCTTATGCAGGTCTTTGAAACCTACCGGCCGCAGGTGGTCTACCATGCGGCGGCCCACAAGCATGTGCCCCTGATGGAGGACAGCCCCTGTGAATCCATTAAGAATAATGTGCTGGGTACCTATAAAACCGCCTACATGGCAGCCCTGACCGGGGTAGAGCGCTTTGTGCTCATCAGCACCGACAAGGCAGTGAATCCCACCAATATCATGGGTGCCAGCAAGCGTCTGTGCGAGATGATCATCCAGACCTTTGACAAACTGATCCGTGAGGGCCACACAGAGCTGCTGCCCAGCCTGTACACGCATCAGGTGACGAACCCGATCCCGGTGAAGATCCCAAAGGAGACCCATACAGAATTTGTGGCGGTACGCTTCGGTAATGTACTGGGCAGCAACGGCTCGGTCATACCGCTGTTCAAGCGGCAGATCGCGGAGGGCGGCCCGGTGACCGTGACCCACCCGGATATCATCCGCTACTTTATGACCATTCCGGAGGCGGTAAGCCTGGTACTGCAGGCGGGTACCTATGCCCATGGTGGCGAGATCTTTGTCCTGGATATGGGCTCACCGGTAAAGATCGATGATCTTGCCCGCAATCTGATCAAGCTCAGCGGTCTGCAGCCGGATGTGGATATCCGAATCGAGTATACCGGTCTGCGCCCGGGAGAGAAGCTGTACGAAGAAAAGCTGATGGCTGAGGAAGGCCTGCGGAAAACAGAGAACGAGCTGATCCATGTTGGCCAGCCGATTGAGATCAATATCGAGAAATTCCTCGTGGGGCTTGCAGAGCTGAAGGATGTCTGCTACCGGAACGATGAGGATATCCGGGAGTACGTCATGAAGCTGGTGCCGACCTATCATCCTGCGGATTGAAAAAGAAGGAAAGCCTGCCTTGTACAGATTGGCCGGCGGATGGCCGATGCCAGGAGCGATGTGCTTAAGTTAAGAACGTAGAAATTTGGAACCAACTACTTCAGATCTGCTGAGATAAAAGCTTATCTGTAAGTAGTTGGTGTTTAAGGTAATGAGTCGCGGGACGGATATCCTGACTTAAATTATTCCACAATCTATCCAATAGAATCAGGTTCAAGCTGAAAAGCATGCGAAATAGATGCATAATATAAAAATGAGGGACAGGACACTTTACTGCAGTGCCCTGTCCCTGTTTTGAATTATGAAGTGCGATCGCTCAATAAAGTGCCGCCAGCAGCTTCGGGAAGGCGGTTTCAAATTTTACGCCGTACCAGTGGCTGTCATCACCGATGGTGTTTTTGATGCTCTCAAGGGTGAAATCTGCAGCGATGGCAGCGGCGTCTGTCATTGCTTTACCGGACATCCAGGCACCCACAAAGGCGGAGGAGTAGATGTCACCGGTGCCGTGGAAGCTCTTTGGGGTACGCTCATGGCGGTAGTAGCTGACGACGCCGTTTTCACGGACCACAACACCGGTGGTGCTGGGCTCGTAGCTGATGCCGGTCAGGATGATATCCTTTGCGCCGAGCTTTGTGAGCTCATCCAGCAGGGCCATGACATAGGCCTCGTCGTACTGCTCCCGGTAGGGGTAGCCGGTCATGAAGCAGGCCTCCGAGATGTTGGGGAGGATCACATCGGCTTTGGCGCACAGGCGGCCCATAGCTCTGGCGTATTCCTCGTCAAAGCCCCAGTAGAGCTTGCCGTTATCTGCCATGGCGGGGTCAACGATGATGCGGCCGCCGGGAGCCATGGTGTCAAAGATGTCCGCGACATAGTCGATCTGCCGGAGACTGCCCAGATAACCGGTGTAGATGGCATCAAAGGTGATGCCCTCCTTCTGCCAGTGCTTCTGGATCGCGGGGATGTCGTCCGTAAGGTCGCGGACGGTGTAGCCGGTAAAGCCTCCGGTGTGCGTTGAGAGAACTGCCGAGGGCAGGATCGCGGTTTCATGGCCACAGGCGGAGAGAATGGGCAGGGCAACCGTCAGGGAGCACTGACCGACACAGGAGATATCCTGAATTGTAAGAAGACGATGATAATTCATAAGCAGAAGCTCCTTTGCGCAATTTCATTTGCTATAGTATATACAGAATCTGAACCCATGATAAGTGCCAGATTACGAAAATTTTATGGTATCAGATTTGCGGAAATCGGGCAGCATTGCAAAGCTGCCGGGGGTGTTGTATAATGCAATTACCCTGATTGATTAGAAAAAACTGGAGTGATTTTGGATGGCTGATGTGATTGCTGCGGTATCCACCGCAATGGCGCCCTCGGGGATCGGTGTGATCCGCCTGTCGGGTGACGGCTGCGGAAGGATCGCGGAGCAGGTGCTGCGCCCTGCCATGGGCCTGCCCCTGACCCAGGCGCCCAACAGAAAGCTGGTGCTGCAGGACCTGCTGGACAGACAGGGCAGGACCATTGACCGGATCCTTGCTGTGATGACCCGCGGTCCCCACAGCTATACCGGAGAGGATACGGTGGAGCTGCAGTGCCATGGCTCCCCGGCGGTGCTGACGGAGGCACTGCAGGCCCTCTTTGCCGCCGGGGCACGTCAGGCGGGTCCGGGGGAATTTACCAAGCGGGCCTTCTTAAACGGACGCATGGATCTGACCGCCGCAGAAGCGGTGATCGATCTGATCGAGGCAGAGACGGCAGACGCGGCTGCCAATGCGGCCGGGCAGGTGGGCGGTGCCCTGCTGCGCCGGCTGGAGCCGGTATATCAGGAGCTGGTGCAGGTGATGAGCCACTTCCATGCCGTGCTGGATTATCCGGATGAGGATATTGATGATTTTGCCCTGCAGGATTATATGACAGTGCTGCAGGCGCAGCAGGCCTCCCTGGAGCAGCTGCTGGCAACCTGCCGCCGTGGCAGTGTGGTAAAGAGCGGTGTCCGTGCGGTCATTCTGGGCAGACCCAACGCAGGTAAGTCCAGTCTCTTGAACGCACTCGCGGGCTATGAACGGGTCATTGTCACAGACATCCCCGGTACCACCCGTGACACGGTAGAGGAGAAGCTGAAGCTTGGCCGGGTGCTGCTGCGGCTAGTGGATACGGCAGGTATCCGACAGACGGAGGACACGGTGGAGCAGATCGGTGTCGTGCGTGCAGTGGAGGCTGCCGGTGAAGCAGACCTGGCACTGCTGGTGCTGGATGCGACCCGGCCTCTTGGAGAAGAAGACCTGCGTGCCATGGAGGCAGCCCGCCGGGCACAGCATGCCATCTGCCTGCTGAATAAAACGGACCTGGAGACGGTTCTGACTGCAAATGAGCCTGTCCTGGCGGACTTTGAACAGATACTTAAGATCAGTGCCCGCACGGGCGCCGGCCTGACCGCGCTGGAGGAGGCTGTAAACCGTCTCTTTGAGACAGGACAGCCCTGTGACGGCACCCTGCTGACCAACAGCCGTCATATTTCCGCGGTGACCCGGGCCAGGGATGCCATTGTCCGCACGCTGGACTCCATGTCCCTTGGCGAGACACCGGACGCGGTGCTGCTGGATGTTGAGGAGGCCATGGAGGCCATTGCGGAGCTGACCGGGCGCAGTATGCGCGAGGATATTACAAGCGACATCTTCTCCCGCTTCTGTGTGGGGAAGTAACCCTGAGAACGTGAAGGACCAAAATCGTAAAGGAAGAAAGGGATCATACCATGAGCGAGCGTATTTACTGGAATTACGGATGGCAGTTTACCGGGGCCATGACCGAGGACCCCGCAGCCTTTCCGGAGGAGCAATGGGCTCAGGCAGAGCAGGTGGTCCTGCCTCATACACCACGGGAGCTTCCCCTGCACTATTTTGACGAGAGCAGCTACCAGCTTCTGATGGGCTACCGCCGGGCATTTTTTGCCCCGGAGGCCTGGCGCGGCTGTCACGTGCTTTTGACGGTGGAGGCAGCGGGCCACAGCGCGGCCCTGTATTTAAACGGCGTCAGGCTTTGCGAACACCACTGCGGCTATACGGCCTTTACGGTGGACCTTGCGCCGGCACTCCGGATCGGAGAGACAAACACCCTGCTGCTGCAGGTGGACAGCCGGGAGCAGCAGAACCAGCCTCCCTTTGGCCTTGTGGTCGACTATATGACCTTTGGCGGCCTTTACCGGGAGGTTTATGTGGAGATTACCGGCCCGGCCTTCATCCGGGATGTATTCGTGAAAACCACCCGGCAGGAGGACGGCAGCTATCTGCTGATCCCGGAGACAGACTGCTGCATTCCCGAAGGGGACGGCGATCGCTACAGCCTCCGGCAGCGGATCCTGTCCGATACCGGCAGAGAGCTTGGAACCCTGGATCCCCGCGCAAGACAGCACATGATCCGCGACCTGCAGGAATGGTCTGTGGATTCTCCGACCCTCTATCTGCTGAAGACGGAGCTGCTCCACGGGCCGGAGCAGGAGGTCGTGGATGAGAAAACCGTCCGCTTCGGCTTCCGTGAGGCGGTGTTTAAGGCTGACGGCTTCTATTTAAACGGCAAAAAGCTGAAGCTCAGAGGCCTGAACCGGCATCAGTGCTACCCCTATGTGGGCTATGCCATGCCAAAATCCATCCAGAGCTTTGATGCGGAGGTGCTGAAGAGAGAGCTTGGCCTCAATGCGGTCCGCACCTCGCACTATCCGCAGTCACAGCATTTTATCGACCGCTGTGATGAGCTGGGCCTGCTGGTGTTTACGGAGATCCCGGGCTGGCAGCATATCGGCGATGAGGCCTGGAAGGCGCAGGCAGTTGAAAACACGAAGGCAATGGTGCTGCAGTACCGCAACCATCCCTCAATCATCCTCTGGGGCGTGCGCATCAATGAATCCCAGGACGATGACGAATTTTACAGCCGCACCAATGCCGTGGCGCATGAGCTGGATCCCACCCGCCAGACCGGCGGCGTCCGCTACCTGCAGAAGAGCAGCCTGCTGGAGGACGTATATACCTATAACGATTTTTCGCACAATGGGACCAATGACGGCTGCATGAAGAAGCGTGCGGTAACACCAGATCCCACGAAGGGCTACCTGATCAGCGAGTATAACGGTCATATGTTCCCCACCAAGGCCTTTGACCCGGAGGACCACCGGACAGAGCACCTGCTGCGGCACGCAAAGGTGCTGGACGCCGTCTATGGGGAGCCGGACATTGCCGGAAGCTTTGGCTGGTGTATGGCAGATTATAATACCCACCGTGATTTTGGCAGCGGTGACCGTGTCTGCTATCACGGTGTGCTGGACCAGTTCCGTAATCCCAAGCCGGCAGCGGCCCTCTACCGCAGCCAGCAGGAGGCGGAGCCTGTGCTGGAGATCTCCTCTGCCATGGAGATCGGTGAGCATCCCGCCTGCCTGATCCGGGATGTCTATGCCGTGACCAATGCCGACAGCGTGCGCTTCTACCGGAATGACATCTTTATCCGGGAATTTTTCGCGGATGCTTCCCCCTATCGGAATCTGCCCCATGGCCCCATCTGTATCAACGACCTGATCGGCGATTATATGGAGCAGCAGGAGGGCTTTGACCACAAAAAGGCCGAAGAGGTCAAGTCCATCCTGATGGACGCGGGCCGCTATGGACTGGCGAACCTGCCGGTCAGGACAAAGGCACTGGCGGCAAAATGCATGGTGCGCTACGGCATGACCATGTCAGATGCGGTTACCCTCTACAATAAATATATGGGCAGCTGGGGCGGCACAGCCACGGTTTACCGTTTTGAGGCCATAAAGGATGGCCGGGTGGTAAAGACGGTGGTGAAGCAGCCCGCGAAGCGGGGCCATCTGGAGGTGTCCTGCTCTGCCACAGCCCTCCGGGAGGAGCACAGCTGGGATGCTGCCGCGGTACGTATCCGGCTGCTCAGCGAGGACGGAAACCTGCTGTCCTTCAGCAACGCGCCCCTGACACTGGAGACCTCCGGCGCGATAGAACTGATCGGACCGAAAACCATCGCCCTGGCAGGCGGTATGGGCGGCACCTATGTGCGGACCGCAGGAAGGTCCGGCAGCGGCAGCCTGCATATTGACGGGGGCTGCTTCGGCACAGTAACCATTGAATTTACCGCAGAGGCAGCTCAGGCGACAGCCTGTGACGCCTGAGCGGAACACTGCACAGAACTGAAAGGAGAAGGAATATGAACCTGTCATTGCGCGAAAAGATTGCCTACGGTCTGGGTGCCGTGGGCAAGGATATGGTATATATGCTGTCAGCCAGCTATGTCCTCTACTATTATCAGGATATCCTGGGCGTCAGCGCCTTTGCCATGGGCATTATCCTGATGGCGGCCCGTGTATTTGATGCCTTTAACGACCCGGTCATGGGTGTGATCGTTGCCAAAACCAGAACCAGATGGGGCAGATTCCGCCCCTGGCTGGCCATCGGCACGGTGCTCAATGCCGTGATCCTTTACCTGATGTTTGCCGCGCCTCCGGCCCTGAACGGCGCCGGACTGGTGGCCTATGCCGCTGTATTTTACATCCTCTGGGGCGTTACCTATACCATGATGGACATCCCCTACTGGTCCATGATCCCTGCATTTACCCAGGGCGGTAAGGAACGTGAAAATCTGACCACGCTGGCCCGTTCCTGCGCCGGCGTCGGCTCGGCCCTGATCACCATCATTACCATGATCTGTGTGCCGCTGCTGGGCGGCGGAGATGAGCGTGTGGGCTTCGCGCGCTTCGCACTGGGCATCGCGATCCTCTTTATCCTCTTCATCGGCTTCACCTGTGTGGCCATCCGTGAAAAATCCAGTGTGGACATGGATACGCCCTCTGTGGGCCAGATGTTCCGGGCCCTGATCAGCAACGACCAGGCCATGACGGTGGTCATTGCCATTGTGCTGATCAATACCTCCCTCTATATCACCTCGAACCTGCTGATCTATTTCTTCAAATACGATATTGCCGGCGCCAACTGGAACGCCTCCTATGTGCTCTTCAATACCTTTGGGGGCGGAGTGCAGATCCTGTCCATGATGGTCTTCTATCCGCTGATCCGCAAATTTCTCAGCGCGCTGAAGGTCTTTTATGTCAGCTTCGGTATGGCCATCGGCGGCTATGCGATCCTGCTGGTGCTGATGTTCCTGGGGATCACCCAGGTGTATGTGCTGCTGGTGCCGGGCTTCTTTATCTTTGCTGCCTTTGGCTTCCTGACAGTGCTGACCACGGTCTTCCTTGCCAATACCGTGGATTACGGGGAGCTTAAAAACCATCGCCGGGATGAGTCGGTCATTTTCTCCATGCAGACCTTTGTGGTAAAGCTGGCCAGCGGCGTGGCGGCCTTTATCGCCTCCATCTGCCTGTCTGTCAGCCATATCAGCAGCAATACGGATGATGTTGCATCTGTGGCAGCGGGTGCCGGCTCCGTGGCGATCCTGCGGATCACCATGTCGGTACTGCCGATCATTGGCCTTCTGGTCGCCGCTCTGGTATTTACCAAGCGCTATATCCTGACCGATGAAAAGCTGGAGGAGATCGGCCACCAGCTGAAGGAACGCGGATAAGGAGCGTGCGCCATGATTGAGATCAGAGACCGGCTGTGCATTCTGGAAACCGCCCGCACAAGCTATCTCATCTGGGCGGATCCGGCCGGAAACCCGGTGCAGCTCTATTACGGCCGGCGGCTGGACCTGCGGGGCGATGCGCTAAAGGCCCTGATGCCCCGGACGGTCAACCAGAACGGCACCAGTCTGGTGGCAGACCCATCCCAGCCGGCAGTATGTCTGGATGACCTGTGCCTGGAGCTGTCCGGCCGGGGCAAGGGGGACCAGAAGGAGCCCTTCGTGGAGCTGACTCTGGCTGACGGCAGCCGCAGCTCTGACTTCCGCTTTGTGCGGGCCCGTAAGACCGAAAAGCAGAGCCCTGCAGGGCTGCCCGGAGCTTACGGCGATGAAGGAAGCTGCTCGCTGGCACTTGAGCTGGCGGACCGGAACAGCGATGCACGCCTGACTGTTTTTTACACTGTATATGAGGAATGTGACTGCATTACCCGCTTCGCGAGGCTTACCAATGAGGGCGATACCACCATCTGGATCGACCGCCTGATGTCGGCCCAGCTGGACCTCCCGCTGGGGCAGATCCGGGTCAGCTCCTTTCATGGGGAATGGACCCGGGAGATGAACCGCTATGACACCCTGCTGCAGGCGGGGAAGCTTGTCAGCGAGTCGAATACGGGCTTCTCCTCCAACCGGGCGAACCCCTTTGTCATGTACGCCGGGCCGGCTGCAACCGAGACCTCCGGGACCGTATATGCCACCAACCTGCTCTATTCCGGCAGCCATCGGGAGGTCTGCGAGATCGGCAGCCATGGAAAGCTGCGGATCCTGACGGGGATCAACCCGGCGCAGCTCCGCTGGAAACTGAATCCGGGTGAAAGCTTCGATTCACCGGAGGCTGTGCTTACCCGGACCGATGACGGCTATGAGGGGATCAGCACCAATATGCATGCCTTTGTCCGGCGGCATATTGTGCGGGGCTTCTGGCAGTTCCGGGAACGGCCCGTTCTGATCAACTCCTGGGAGGCCATGTATTTTAATGTGACAGAGCGGCGGCTGCTGAAGCTGGCCCGGGCCGCGAAGGACATCGGCATTGAGCTCTTTGTACTGGATGACGGCTGGTTCGGCAAACGGAATTCCGATACCTGTTCCCTTGGAGACTGGCAGGATAATACCGAAAAGCTGCCCGGAGGTCTCCGGGGCCTGTCAGAAAAGATCCATGCAATGGGCCTGCAGTTCGGCGTGTGGGTGGAGCCCGAGATGGTGAATGAGGATTCCGAGCTCTATCGGCAGCACCCGGACTGGGCAGTCCGGATCCCCGGCAGGGAACAGGCCCTCGGAAGAAATCAGATGCTGCTGGACCTGACCCGACAGGAGGTCCGTGCTTATCTGGTGGAGGCCATGACAGATGTCTTTACCCGCGGTCAGGTCCAGTATGTGAAGTGGGACATGAACCGCCACATGAGTGACCTCTACAGTCAGGCCCTGCCGCCGGAGCAGCAGGGAGAGTTTGCCCACCGTTATATCCTGGGCCTTTATCAGGTGCTCACGGAGCTGACTGCTGCCTTCCCGGAGGTCCTGTTTGAGGGCTGCGCCTCCGGCGGTAACCGCTTTGACCTTGGCATGCTCTGCTATATGCCACAGATCTGGGCAAGCGACTGTACAGACGCCAGACAGCGGGGACTGATCCAGAACGGCTACAGCTACGGCTATCCCCAGTCTGTCTACACGGCACATGTGTCCGGCAGCCCAAACCATCAGACCCTGCGGAAGACCCTGCCGGAGACCCGGTTCGCTGTGGCCTGCGCGGCGGTGCTTGGCTATGAGGTAAACCTCTGCGATGCCGGGCAGGAGGACCTGCAGGAAATGCAGGCTCAGATCGGGCTTTACAAACGCTGGCGCAAAACCCTGCAGTTCGGCAGGCTGTACCGTCTGCGCAGCGGGCCGGCAGCGGCCTACGGCGGCCTTTCTCCGGAGCAGCTTCCGGAGCTCTGTAACACAGATCTGGTCCGCTGGATGATCGTCGATGAGACCGGGGAGCGCGGCGTTGGAGTCGTGCTGCAGGACCGTTGTATCCCAAACCTGACCCACCACAGCTTCCGGGCCCGGGGCCTGAAGCCTGACGCCATGTACCGCTTTTATAACCGTTGCCTGAAATACGATGTGCGTATGATGGGCGACCTGATCAATACCGCGTCCCCAATCCATATCCGGCAGGATTCCGCTGTGCACCGTCTGGCTGCGCACTTCTATAAGCTGGACGGAGAAACAGAGGCTCTTACTGTCAGCGGCGCGCTGCTGAATGAGGCAGGTGTGCAGCTGGCCCAGAGCTATGGCGGCACCGGGCTTGCGCCGGATACCGCACTGTATCCGGACGACAGCGCACGACTGTATTTTATGGAAGAGACCGACGGAGCGCGGGAATGACCAGTGTTCCCTGCGAAAATACGGCCTTTCAGCAAAAAAACCTTGCAGGGAAATGACAAATGCCATGGAATCTGCTACAATAGGCTGCAGACCGCCGGAGCGCGCGGTCTGCAGCCTTCCGGCAGTGGCCCGGGCTTACAGGAACGGGTATGAGTACGGATGCGGAAGGTCCGCAATGCGACAAAGGAGATTCACGCATGAAGCCTGATAGCAGCTATGATGAAAATAGAAAGCAGGAAAACGCGGAGCCCGGGATACCCGGGATCGCCTCCGACCCGGAGGAGCGTGCCGCTCAGAAGGCACAGCGGCGCAGAGCCTGGCGCCGCCGGCAGATTTCGTGTGTCAGTATGGCAATCCTGCTGCCGGTGTTCTGCCTGATCCTGCTGGCACTGCTGGTGCTGCCGCGGTCAAAGGTATCGAACATCGAAAACCGCAACCTGGCAAGCTTTCCGGAATTCTCAAAGGAGAGCTACCTGTCCGGGGAGTATACCGAGGCGATCGCAGACTGGTTCTGCGACACGGTGCCCTTCCGTGACAGCCTGAAGAATGCCAGCTATACCCTGCAGAGCCTGTTTGGAATCTCGACCGAGGATACCGTTACCTTTGTGACGGTGTCTATGGATGATCTGGAGGGCGGCACGAATCTGGACAACGCTGCCGATGAGATCACGATGCAGGCGGAGACCATGCAGAGCAGTGAAGCTACATCGGAAAATCCGGAGGGAACCGGGAAGACCGGGAAGACCGGGATCCGGATCATACCGGCCGGCAGTGAAGAGGCCATGAAGTATCTGGGGCTGACAGCAGAAGCTGCAGACAGTACTGGAGAGAATGAAGAAGCAGCAGAAGCCGAAACCGAAGAGACCCCGGAGGAGACTCCGGCAGCCGCGGAGGAAGAAACGGCGCCTGTGGAGGAGACCGCGGAGGAGCGTGACTATACCCAGGAGGAGGCAGAGGAGACCGATATGGCCTCCGGTATGCTGATCGTCAAGCAGGACGGTCACTGGCGCTGCCTGATGCTCTATGGCGGCGGCTCCGGCACTACCTATGCAACGGCCCTGAATTACCTGCAGGAGCAGGTAGGCTCCGATGTCAGCATCTACAGCATGCCGGCCCCCATCGCAACCCAGTATTACCTGCCGGCCAGCGCCTCGGACTATTCCAACGATCAGGAATCCAGCATGCAGAATGTGGCGGCACAGCTGTCCGACAGCATTACAACCGTGGATGTATTCCCGGTACTGGCAAAGCATACCTCAGAGGAAATCTATCTGCGTACCGACCATCACTGGGCGCCGCTGGGTGCCTATTATGCCTGCCAGACCTTTGCGTCCGCGGCCGGCGTGCCCTTTGCGGATCTCAGCAGCTATGAGGCAGAGTATGCGGAGGGCTATGTGGGTACCCTCTATTCCTTCAGCGGCGACAGCCGGATCCTGAACGACCCGGAGACCTTTGTCACCTACTATCCCACAGTCTCATACCGGACGGATTACTACGACTGCAGCTTTGATTACAGCTATACCAATGACCTGATTTTGGGAAGAGGCGATTACCTGACCTTTATGGGGTCTGATGAGCTGATCTGCAAGGTTACCACATCCGTGGGCAACGGACGGAAGCTGCTGATCGTCAAGGACAGCTATGGCAATGCGGAAATCCCCTTCTATACCTCATCCTTTGATGAGATCTATGTGGTGGATATGCGGTATCTGGAGGCAAACCTGATCAATATGATCGAGGATCTGGGGATCACCGATGTGCTGTTTACCATGTGCACCTATTCCGTTGTGGGCGGAAATGCCGATAACCTGATGAACCTGATGACGCAGAATGCGGATGTACATCTGACAGATAATGCGCCGGAATAAAAGCCTCTGTGCGATGATTCGGATGGACGGCAAGCCCGCAGGGCTAAAATAAGAAACAGAATCCGGACCGTGGCGCTGCCTGAGCAGCTGTCCACGGTCCGGCGCTTTTTAAGCAGATTAAAGATTTTTTACAAAGAGCGTGCGAATGGCGTTGAGCACGGCAAGGACCATGACACCGACATCGGCGAAAATTGCCAGCCACATATTGGCAATGCCCAGGGCACCGAGGATCAGGCACAGGACCTTGATCCCGATGGCGAACCAGATGTTCTGATAGACGATCCGCAGGCACTTGCGGGAGATCCGGATCGCCTTGGAGATCTTCAGGGGATCATCATCCATCAGCACCACATCGGCGGCCTCGATAGCGGCATCGGAGCCCATGGCGCCCATGGCAATGCCGATATCCGAGCGGGAAAGCACCGGCGCGTCGTTGATGCCGTCGCCCACAAAGGCCAGCTTCTCCCGGGGCTTTTTTGCGGACAGCAGCTCCTCCACCAGCGCAACCTTGTCGGCCGGGAGCAGCCCGGCATGAAATTCATCGATCCCAAGCTCGCGGGCAACCGCCTCCGCAACGGGCGCCGCGTCACCGGTCAGCATGACAGTCCTGCGGACACCGGCGGCCTTCAGGCGGTCGAGCGCCTCCTTTGCGTGCTCCTTCACGGTGTCGGAGATGACGATATGGCCGGCATAGCTGCCGTCTACTGCCATGTGGATAATGGTACCTGTATGGCTGCAGGGAATGTGGGTAATGTTCAGGCTGTGCATCAGCTTCTCATTGCCGGCGGCAACCCTGCGGCCGTCCACCAGCGCGGTAATACCATGCCCGCTGATCTCCTGAATTTCGGTGACACGGGAGCGGTCAATGGGCTTGCCGTAGGCCTCTAGAATGCTCTTCGCAATGGGGTGGGAGGAGGCGCTTTCGGTATAGGCGGCCAGCTCCAGCAGGACCTCCTGCTCCATGGTGCTGTGATGGATGCCGGTGACCTCGAAGACGCCACGGGTCAGGGTGCCGGTCTTGTCAAAGACCACAATATTTGCCTGGGACAGGGTCTCCAGATAGTTTGAACCCTTTACCAGAATGCCCTCGTGGCTTGCCCCGCCGATGCCGGCAAAAAAGCTCAGCGGGATGCTGATGACCAGAGCACAGGGGCAGCTGATGACCAGGAAGGTCAGGGCACGGTAAACCCAGTCATTCCAGCCGGCCGGATTACCCAGCAGCAGGTTGATGAGGGGCGGCAGAATGGCAAGGACCAGTGCGCCGATGCAGACGGCAGGGGTATAGATCCGGGCGAATTTCGCGATGAAGTCCTCGGAGCGGGACTTGCGGGAGCTGGCGTTTTCCACCAGGTCCAGAATTTTGGAAACGGTGGATTCCCCAAATTCCTTTGTCGTCTCAATCCTTAAGAGGCCGGTCAGGTTGATGCTGCCGGAAATGATCTCATCGCCGGCCGAAACCTCCCGGGGGACACTTTCACCGGTCAGGGCGGCGGTGTTCAGGGAGGAGCTGCCTTCCCGGATAATGCCATCGATGGGGACCTTTTCGCCGGGCTTTACAACAATGACGGAACCGATCTCAACCTCGTCGGGATCCACCTCATTGAGCTCACCGTCAAGCTCCAGATTGGCATAGTCCGGACGGATGTCCATCAGATCCGCAATGTTGCGGCGGCTTTTGCCCACAGCATAGCTCTGGAAGAGCTCACCGATCTGGTAAAAGAGCATAACGGCCACAGCCTCGGTATAATCACCGCTGCCCTCGTAGAGGGCAATGGCAAAGGCACCCACAGTGGCAACTGCCATCAGAAAGCATTCGTCCAGCAGGCTGTGGCTGAGGATTCCCTTAAAGGCCTTGCGCAGAATGTCATAGCCAACTACAAGATAGGGGATCAGATAAGCGGCAAAACGCAGGGGCCCGGCCAGCGGCAAAAAGGCCAGCAGGATCAGCAGCGCAGACGCGATCAGAATGCGGATCAGCATTTTCTTTTGCTTCCTGTTCATGATAAAACCTCCGATACAGAGTGGATCGTGTTAAATAAAACATATGAACAAATATTCATATGAACTGGGTGTATGATAACACGATTCCATACGGGTGTCAATAAGGAGAATGCGTTTTTACGGAAGAAAAATATTTCAATTTCTTATAATTTTCAGGTTGTGGATATTTGGAATCGATGATACAATAGTTTTACTCATAATTAGGGCAGCTATGCCCTGACGAATGCACTCAACGCAGGCTGTCGCGCTGCGCTAATAATAAGGAGGCGTGCGAAATGATCGATGAAAAGAATCCTACCCCTGAAGAGACCACAGCAACCGAAAACGCACCCGTAGTCACACTGCCCGAGGCAGAGGCTCCGCAGGAGGCTGCACCGGCAGAGGAGAAGAAGAAATCAGCAGATGAAATTTTTCTCGGGGAGTTTTTTGTGTTCCCGGATGAGGATCCGCTCCCTGTAAATAACGGTCGCAGCGTAATGCCCAAGCCCCTGCAGCAGGAGCGGGCCGAGCGGTTGCGTGCTGAGAAGAAGGCAAAGGAGGCAGCTGCGGCTGCTGCCAGAGCAGAGCAGGAACGTATAGAGCAGGAGCAGGCCGCCGCTGCGGCAGCAGAAGCAGAGCGGGCCGCAGCAGAAGCCGCCGCACAGGCTGCCGCTGCACAGGCTGCCGCCGCGATCGCCGCCGATAGCATCGAAGCTCCGGCAGCACCGGAAAAAGCCGTGAATCCAGGGAAAAGGCCGGCGAAGGCACCGGTCAAGGCGGCAGCCAGAGCACCGGAAGTACCGGAGCAGAAGGCAGTGCCGGAGCAGGAGGAAGCACCCAAACAGGCTGCACCCCGTAAAAAGGGCATCAGCCGCCGCTACGGCCAGATCGCTCTGGTGTCGATGGCCCTGTGTGTGGTCCTCTTTATCCTGGCTGTGATCGGCATCGCCGGTAAGAGCAAGGCAGGCAGAAATGCCAGTCAGCTGGTCTCCGCTTATGAGGCCTATGCAGCAGGCGATGAAAATGCGAAGGCTACCATTGAGACTCTGGCAGAGGGCTATGAGCCCGCCGGTGTTGTGCTGGAGCTGATCAGTGCCACAGAAACCGAGACCGAAGAGATCACAAATACCTTCGGCGGCGAAACGGAAGTGCAGGAGGAAGCTGCAACCGATGAGACCGGATCCTCTGTTGAGGAAGACAGCTCCGATGATGAGCCCGACCTGACGGCCTTTGCCGATGCGGATGGCGATTCCGAAGAGACCCAGGCTGCCGTCGCTGAGATGGATCAGGATGTCCTTGCGGCAGCGGATCTGTGGGATGCCGGGGAATATGAAGAGGCAAAGACACAGCTGGACGCCCTGGCTGCAGAGGATCGCGTTGAATTCGATGTCTCCGTTGCAACCTCCGGCGATGCGGTGCTGACCTATGGCGCCGTTTGTGGAATGCTGGACCTCTATAACAATGTCTATAAATACATCACCTATGATGATGTTGTGATCTATATGCCCACTGATGGCCTTACGGTTGCGGGCTTTGATATGACCAAGCCGGTGTATTACTATGATACCGAGTCCGGTGACAAATATGCTGCCTACAGCACTAGCGCTCACAGCTACGTGGTCTGGGAAGGCAGCAGTGAGGATATTGCTTCTGTAACAGGCGGAACCAAGTACGATCTGCTGAGCGTAAGCACCTGCCTGAGCATCCGCAAGCAGCTTCAGTAATCATAAATAACATTAAGGGACGCATTGCAGTCTGCAATGCGTCCCTTTCATATGCTTTATACGGGTCAGCCGATGAACCAGAGCTCCGAAATGCAGGTATCGGAATAGGTATTGCCGGAGCGGACAGCGATGATCCTGACGGTAACCGTACCATCACTGGTCAGGGTATCTGACAGCGGGCAGGTCATTGCGGCGGCGGCGGTGGCGTAGTCATCGCTGCATCTGGTCAGGTCCACAGTTGCGGTCTTGCCGCCGGTGGTGATCTCCAGCTGCGTGGGAGCTGCATTCTTAAAGAACACAGCTTCTGAGCTGCAATAGCCGTTGATGATCTCTATGGCTGTGAGTTTGGTGCCCTCTTCAATGGTAAAGGTCAGTGTTTCGCCAAGGCCGTCACCGTCGGCTCCCTCTGTCCAGCAGGTGCTGCCGTCATCGTCCATGATCAGGTCAGCGGAATAGACTGTACCATCACTCTCTGTCAGATAGGAGGAGGCAGTGACAGCGATGGGCGTGATCCGCTCTCCGGTCGTTTCGGAAGCATCGGCTCCATCATCTTCGGCAGTCTCCGCGGTTTCCTCCTCCGGGTCGGGGAGGGTTACCACTGCGGACTGCAGCTGGCTGAGCGTTTCGGAGATTTCGTCTGCGGCTTCGTCAAGGGCTTCCTCTGAGGGTTCAGTCCGGCTCAGGTCCGCAAGGCAGGTGTAGAGGATCTGACCGTTATAGCTGACCTTGCAGTAATCATCGTTCAGGGGCATTGTCATAATGTAGCCCAGCTTTGTGCCCATGGGCAGGGCGCTCAGGATCGCGGAGGAATCGGAGGGGTACTGACGCAGCGCAATGGCAGCAGCCGTAACATACATATCATATTTGACCTCTTCATCGATCACAGGCTTTGTTTCGGAGATGTAGTCCTTTCTGACATAACCGACCTGATCCTGATAGATGACCTTTGCGTAATCCTCATTGGCATCACGGATATAGCTGACCTCTCCGCCCAGGGGGATGGCAGGATAGGTACCGGCGCTGGTGTCCAGATCCTTCCAGAAGTACAGTGCGTAATCGACGCCGCTCACATACATGGTCAGGGCGATCAGCTCCTCTTCATCCGCTGCCGGTGCAAGCTCTGCAGGAACAGTGTAGCCTTCCATGCCGCTGAGGATCGAAAGGGAACCGGTGGCGTTGTTGACCATGACCATACCCTGATAATCATCGAGGGTGTTGGTGTTTACATCACGGGAGCCATAGATCAGGAAGGTCACGGCATTGTCGTTCGTAGCATGGTACTGCGCAAAGAGCTCGAAGGTCTGCTCTACCAGAGTCTGGCAGTCATCCTGACTCAGAAGCGCTGCAGAGGCTGAGGAATCGGTACCGGGAAGCGCCTGAACCTCCTGCGCAGCATCCGCGGGCTCGTCCTCCTCCGGCGTGTAGGATACCACCGGGTTGCTTTCGGCCAGGGCCGCTGCCCTGCGGTCCAGCAGGAGCTTTGCGCAGAAGCAGATCGCGGCAAGAATGGCGATCACTGCAAGGACAATGAGGATCGGCTTTAATACGGAATGGGAAGCTGAGGAGCCTCCGTCACTGTCAGTGTCAAATATATGATCAGCCTCAAAGCTGGCGGCATAGATGCCGTTATCCTCAGCCTCATCTGGCTCATATTCGGCGATGACACGGGACCATTCGGCCTCCATCTCCTCGGTGCTGACCTCGTCGGCCTCAAGACCTGTGGGAACTACCCAGGGCTGTGCGGACATCTGCCGATAGGAGGTTGAGGTTGGTATATTACAATAAGGACAGACCTGAACATGATCATCAAGCTGCTTGCCGCAGTTTTTACAGAACATGAGAATTACCCTCTTTCAAAGAAGCATACCATTATATTTTGCCACATTGGAAATTATGTGTCAAGGCTGTTGTGCAGCAGAAGTGCGACATCTGGCGGGAGCATGAAACGCAGGGAAGCAGGGCACGACTCCTGCCGCAGGGGAAGGATTGTAACAGGCAGTTGGTTGACAGCATGTTGGTGGAATGCTAAAATCAATGGGAATTCGTGGATATTTCCGGAGGCTTACAGCTTTACGCTGCCGGTATGGGAAGGATCCGCAGCCCTAAGGAGCAAGACATATGAAAAAACTGATCGCCCTGCTGCTGATGGCCTGTCTGCTGCTGACGGGCTGCGATACCGAAGCAGAGGTGAGCTCTGAGCCCAGCCCTGCAGTGCCGGAGGTAATAGCCGGATCTGATCCGGAGACAGAAAGCGTATACGATCCGGCCACAGCGCTTTGGGAAGCAGCTGCCGCTGCGGCGGAGTCCGGATATGACCGGACCCTGACAGTTACGGTTTCTGGTGATCTGGACGGTCTTAAAAGCAACTATACGATCACACGGAGTGCCGTGTCAGATGGAAGCAATACGGCTCTTTATATTACAGGTGCCGGCTGGGCAGCGGAGCTCTGGCAGACGCCGGACTACATCTGCATGACAGGCAGCTTCGGAAGCTACAGGGCGGCAGAGGGGAATGAAACGCTGACACCTGCAATGGTGGATCCTACGGTCCCGGCCATTTGCCTGCTTTCACCGGAGGAGCTTACGGAGCTGACAGCAGAAGAGACAGAGAACGGGGCTATACTGGAATTCAGTACGGAGGAGCCTGATTGCTGGACCTGCTTTGCGCCGGCACTGGGCCTTTTTGATACGGAGACCATAGAATGTGAAGCTTTTACGCTGACAGGAACAGTTTTACTGGGTGAAGAAAACCGGGTCACAGAGGAAACGCTGCAGCTGCAGCTGCGGCTGCTGGTGGAGGACTCTGTTCTGGAGGAGACCGCAGACCTGAGCCTGACGGCAACGGACCCGGACTCGGAAACGGTCGGGACACTTACACCGGCAGAGCCGGACCTGAGCTATGCCACTGTGCAGGACCTGTCCCTGCCCTGGCGGGTGGCCGAAGGCGCGGACCGGATGCTCTCGTGTACAGAACAGTCCGGCACGGAGGAGCTCTCTCTGACGATCGCACAGGAGGGAGCACAGGCTGCCTCAGCGCAGGCAGAGACCACGGAGAAAACCAACGGGGAACAGTCTGGACTGCTGGCAGAGCGGGACGAAAATGCTGAGGCAGAGCCCGTATCTGAAGCCTCAGAGGAGAAGGAAGAAACGCAGCCTGAGACTTATTCCGCAAGCTACAGCTGGGAAAACACCCTCTGCTATCAATATGATCCGGAAAACACAGAAACGCTTTACGGAAGCTGGGATTCCGTCGCGACGGTGAACGGCGTGGTGACTGCCCGGAGCAGTGAGGTGTTTGAAAACGGGTCGGATACCTGGGAGGATGAGAGCGGTACAGGTGAACGGGAGCAGACTGCCCGCGGATTTCTGGCGGAGGCGCTGACTGAACGCTGGGGAATGCTGGACTGTCTGGCCATAGCGGACGGCTGGGCCCTTACAGACTGGGAGGATTACCGGGTAGTCAGTGCCCGGCTTGGAAGCGAAGCGGCTGTCCTTCTGGCCGGGGCCTATCTGGAAAACAGTGGTGCTTCTGTGCAGCTGAAGACGGCAGAGAGCGCGGAATGTACCGGAGCTGTGCTGCGGCTCTTCCTGCGAAAGGATGGGATCCTGTGCGGGCAGAGCATGAAGCTGACGGCAGAGCTGACCCGGAACGGAAAGAGCTATACGGTGGAGGCGGCCTGCCGGAATGTACTTACAGTGCCCGAGGAGAGCGAGGACTGAGACGGTCCTTTGCGTCAAATTACCTTCGCTGCTGCGGGAAGCCGGGAAAGCGCTATGGATTTGGCAGGGCCTGTGCTATAATAAGGCAGATGAGGCCGCAAAAGGCCGCAAAAGGCCTGACCGGGAGGAAGCAGAATGAAAACCCTTGAAGAAATTCGAAAAGTGATCGATGGGATCGATCCTCAGATCCGTACCCTCATGATGGAGCGGCTGGACTGCTCCTATCAGGTGGCAGAGGCCAAGCAGGCCGCAGGGTCTACCGATATCTACCGCGCGGAGCGGGAGAATGCCATGCTGGAAAAGCTGGGGGCAGAGGTCCCCGAGGACCGGCGGGCCGGCTATCTGGCGGTTGTCCGCAAGATCACCGAGACAAGCCGTATGTATCAGTATGGCCTGCTCTATGACTGGAACCCGGGCATTTTTCAAACCATCACCGGAAGCGAGCTGCTGACCGGACCGACAGAACGGGTAAAGGTCCGTCTGACCCGGCAGGACAGGCCCAATGCCATGTCCGCGATCCTGGCTATGGTGGGGGATTACGGTTATAATATGGACCGTATGGAGCTGATCGGCAGTGACCCTGTGCAGAAAAGCGTAACCTTTGATCTGACCATTCTGGGGGACCTGACGCAGGAGCACATGAAGAAGCTGATCTTTCAGCTCAGCAAGGAGAGCGCACTCTTCTGTATCCTGGAGCTTTCCTGAAAGGCGCCCGCTATCTGCTTTATAAATGAGGTTTTACTATGTTTATTACGTTTGATGGTGCCGACGGTACCGGAAAATCCACACTGGCCAGAGCTCTCGTTGCGAGGCTCAATACGCAGCCCGGAGAAGACCGTGTGGTTTATACCTGCGAACCGACCCACATGGAGCTGGGCCGTCATATCCGGGAGGTCCTGCAGGGAAAATATCCCGAGGAGCAGGACCGCCTGACTGAATATTTTGTAGAGGACCGTCGTCTGCACAATCTTGAGATCGCGGAGCAGCTGCAGGCAGGACAGACCGTGGTCTGCGACCGCTACCGCTATTCCACGGTTGTGTATCAGCATCTGCAGGGAGAGCGGATCGAGCGGCTGATCGAACTGAACCGGGACTTTATGGCACCGGACTATGCCTTTATCCTGACGGCGCAGAGTGTGGATGTCCTGCTTGAGCGGATCGGGATCCGAAATGAGGCGAAAGAGCTGTTTGAGACCGCTGAGACCCTGAAAAAGGCACTGGAGCTTTACGATCACATGAAGGACTACTTCCCGGAGGATAACATAATCCTGCTGGACGCTGCGCTGCCCACGGAGGAAAATGTAGAAAGGATCCTGAAGCTCATCGGCGCATAAAGCATAACAGAAAAAGCCGCACCCCGGACAGCCCTGACTGGGCCCTGTCCGGGGTGCTTTTGTGGTCATTCGGGGGTATAATCCCATTCGGCGTAAAACTGCCGAAGAAAATCCTCCATGAACGCTGTCCGCTGTCGCGCGATCTGACGGGCGGTGTCCGTATTCATGAGATGCTCAAGCTTCAGAAGCTTTTCATAAAAATGGTTGATGGTTGTGGAATTGGTGCTGTAGTAGGCATCGGCATCCGCATAGCGCTGTGGTTTATCTGCCGGATCATACATGGCACGGTTATGGCTGCCGCCGTAGGCAAAGGCACGTCCGATCCCAATGGCGCCGATGGCGTCCAGCCGGTCGGCATCCTGCACACAACGCCCTTCAGGCGAAGCGGGGACACTGGCGCCTGTGCCGGAGAAGGACATGGTAGAAATGATGTCTACCACAAGGGCCTGAAGCTCCGGGCCAATCCCCTGCCGTTCCATAAAGCCACGGGCAATGGACTTTGACTGCCAGGTTTTGGGGGAGAGCTTTCGATCATCTACATCGTGGAGCAAAGCGGCCAGCGTAGCGGCAAAGGGGTCAGCACCTTCCTTTTCAGCAAGGGCCCGGGCCGTACGGGCAACCCGCAGGGAATGATGGACATCATGGCCGGAGCATTCATTCCGGTAATAATCAGTGATAAAGGCTTCCGCCTCCTGAAGGATATTCGTTTGCAGGTCGGTAAGCTGCATGAAAGAGCATCTCCTTATGATTGATTCTGTAGCAGCCTGTGTTCTCTGCGAAGCTCTGTCGTAAGCGTATAAACACTCCAGCTGCTGTTCGTGGGGGTGAGGACGGCACGAAGCGCAATGGGAGCAAGACCGGAAGAACGATAAGCGGCAAGAAAGCGGTCAAGCGCGTCAGAAGAAAAGCCGCTGAAGACCAGAAGCTCCGGCTGCGCGTAAAGGGCCGGAATGCTGCTTCCGCCGGGGGCGGGGCCTGGCATGCCGGCGGCAAGGGACATAAGGCTGCAGCAGAGCTGACTGCGGGCGATCGCCCGGAAGGAAATCCCCAGCCTTCTGCACAGCAGCTGTAGCTGAGACTGCTTTTGCCGGTCAGTGGTATAAAATAGCAGGGTTTGCATAGAAGCTCCCACCTTTATAAATAAAATGATACATCCAGCATCATAGCACAAAAAGAGGAAACAGGCAATGCAGAAGCAATGGTCCTGCAGAAGATGGGCGGATCATGGACACAATGCTACATGATGTGGAACACGAACGGTAAAAACCACAATATTTAGATTGATAAAATAATTTTGCGAAAATACGAAAAAAGTGCTTGACAATCATCCGGGAATCGGGTAATATATTCAGGCGCTTGAGAG
>R14__coassemble_180_pt1 | contig 52674 bp, 40 predicted proteins | sample R14__metabat2_high_PE_043 | metagenome-assembled genome bin R14
GATAATTTGAGGGCTCGCCTCATTACGGAATTTCCGTTTTGAGACGAGCCCTTTTACATATCGGAGGGATGCTAAAGAATATCGCTATATATCCTTTAGCATACTATTCAGCTGATGGAGATATACTGGGAGCCGACCATATTGCGTTCGCCGTTAAAGGTGCAGAAATAGTCCTCCACCAGATCGGCAACCAGCGCCTTGGCCTTCATTTCATCACGGGGTCCGGGCTTGTCCCACATGTTCGCGTGGAAGAAGTAGGTGGCCTTAAAGGTCTTGCCATCCGCGGTTTCATACTCCTCGGCCTCCGGGATCGGAAGCGGTGTGCCGTCCTCCGCGTTATTAAACATGGGCTTCTGGCCCGGCTTCAGGCCGGCAGGGCCGTATTCCTTGCCACAGCAGGCAAACCGGCCCACAACGGCCACGTTATTCAGCTGCAGAAAAAGCTTCAGAGCTTCCAGTGTGGCTGTGCATTCATCAGAGCCATAGAAGCCACCGCCATAGGTGGTAAAGACAATGCCAAGGGGCTTGTACTGATGCTGATAGATGGCTCCGGGGTAGGGACCACGATTGCCGGAGCGCCGCCACTGGAGCTCCTCCGGCTCTGCGTTTGCATCCGGAGGAGGTGGCGCCATGCCTGCGGGAGTTTCAAATTCACTGCCTTTTTCAATGTTTGCGGCGGTATCATTCTCCAGACTGGTTTCTCCGCCAAGGCTGAAGAGCCGGTTGACTACCTTCAGGGGATAACCGGCTACGATCGGGCTGCCGAGGCAGACAACGTCATAATCATCAAAATAAACCAGAGGCTGGATTTCTGAAAGCTTCATTTTGTTTTTAAGGCGGATGAAGGTAACCTCCCACTTGTAATATTCAAAGGTCTCCTTGAACCAGGTTGCGATCTTTTCAGTGTTTTTGGTCATGGTTGCGTACAGGATCAATGCTCTTCTCTGCTTTGCCATTGGAAAATCCTCCTTTTTAAAACAGGAGGCAGGGATCACCTGCCTCCCGAACCGCTCAGTGCGGTTTCATGCTTTGTGCCGGTTATCTCTCAAGATAACGGTCATACGCAGCCTGCTTCAGTGCGATGCAGCTGTCGATGTCCATTTCGTTGATCTTGCTTACAAAGGTGTCCCATTCAGCATCGATGTCCGCGGAACCGGTCATAAAAGATACGGTCATGGTCTCAACATAGGTGTCGATATCATTGTAGAGCGCACTGTATTCGGCGTTTTCATCTGCGGTCAGATCGCCGTGGAACTGCTGGGTGTTATTACGGTTGCTGTTCCAGACATCGGTTGCGCTGGCCTGAGCCTCTGTATCATAGATGCTGTCATAGTAACGGGAATCGATGCAGAAGCAGGCATTCCAGTTCAGATACATTGCCTCGGAAATGAAGCTGGAAAGACCCTCGGGGTTGTTGGTAACCAGCTCGGTCAGCACAGGATTGCCGTCCTGATCGTACTCAAAGCCTTCGCCCTCAATGCCGAAGTTTGCGGCAATGCTGCCATCTTCAGTGAAGAACCAGTTGATATAGCCGAGAACATAGGGAAGCTGCTCATCGCTGACCTCAGCGGTGACATTCCAACGGTTGGAAAGAGGATCATTGGAGGGAGTGTTGCCGATGGTAATGGTTTCAGTGCCGGTCTTTGTAACGTCGGCCATAGGAACCGCTTCCCAGCCGTCCTGCTCGGCGGCAGCAGCGCTGCCGGAGGAGAAGATATCAACACCGGTCATGAAGACACCCAGAGTGCCGTCCTGCATCTTGGAATCGTAGGAGATACCTGCGCCCTGCACATTGTTGATAAAGTCCGCAGAGACCAGGCCCTCGTTATACCACTGGTTGATCAGCTGGCAATACTCCTTGAAGCTGTCTTCGGTATAGCAATACTTCACAGTGCCATTGTCAACGTAGAAGCCATTCTGGGTAACGCCCATGCCGCCGCACAGAAAATCATTATCAAGGAAACCGGTGGAGTACATCAGCAGAGGCTCCGCACAGTTTTCTTCACTCTTGAAGGTTTTCAGAACGTTGTAAAGCTCATCGTAGGTGGTAGGAATCTCAAGACCGGCGTTGTCAAGCCAGTCCTTACGGATACCAAAGCCCTGGGGACGGCCACCGGTACCACGGCCGGCGATGTCTGCCATGTAACCGCTGTCAGTGGTGAGAAGCTTTCGAATCTCTTCATCGCCCTGCAGGAATGCGTAATAGTCGGGCATATAGCTTTCGATCACGCCGGAAACATCCATAAGGATGCCGTCATCGATTGCGGCATCGGCACCACCGTAGGAGGTTGAAGCGCCAATGACAATATCATAATCAAGAATCGTACCGGATGCGCACATCAGCTGGAACTGCTCATCCTGGACCTCAGTACCGACTGTAGTCGCGTTCAGTGTGATGCCGGTTGCCTCGGAAGCAGCACGATAACATGCGGAATCCGCAACACTTTCCATATAAGGGGAAATCTGCGATGGCATGGATACCCAGAGACTGATGGAAGCAGAGCCGTCTGTGCACATGGGGTAGGAAATGCTGCTTTCAGGAGCGGCCGCCTCTTCCGGTTCTGCGGTTTCCTCGACAGAAGCTGCAGGTTCTGCAGCAGGGGCTTCCTCTGCGGGCTCCTCTGCAGCTTCCTCGGCAGGCGCTTCCTCAGCAGGGGCCTCCTCGGCTGCTGAAGCAGCGGAAGCTGCGGAAGCTTCCCCGGCTGATGCAGCTGTCGCGTTACCACAGCCGGCAAATGCCATCAGAAGTATAGCCGCCAGTAAAAGCATAGCAAGAATCTTCTTCATAAATGTGACCTCCTTATTTCGGTGCTCATTTGTGCGTCGGTTCCGCAGGCAATTTTCAAACAGCATGCAAAACCGGATCAATGATAGATTCATTATATAGAATTCAATACATAGCTGCAATTTGAAATATGATATCCGGACTTTGCATTTTGGTAATTTACTATGATTACCATGTTGCAAAGTGAGAAGTATTTCTTTATACTGAATTTGTACTTATAAAGGGGGAAATATGGATGTATATTTTTATGGAGCCATATGAAGACCCTGCCTGCTACAGTCAGGAACGGCTGAAAACTGCGCTTTGCATCGGAGATTGCTTTCAGACGATCGTCCACAATAAGGCGGAATATTGTCGGGAAACCTGTGCCGCGCTTATGCAATTTGGCATTACGCTTTCGGAAGAACGGATCTATATTCTGGCACGTTTTGAGTCGGAACAGCCATGGGATGTTACAAAGCTCTGTTCCGGTCAGGCATCAAAGCTGTTGGAAGGGATCCACAACCTGTTTGGGGCTGTTTTTCAGATCCACGTATTTACCTCCGACGGTATGCTTTATATGCTGATCGAGCTTGAAGCACCTTTTCAGGGAGAATGGTTTCACCGGCAATTTACAGCCTGCTGCAGAAGGCTGCTGGGGGCCCTGAGCAATGACAGGCTCTATGTACTGGTCAGTCAGGAACAGAATGGGGCTCAGGGCATCTTTCATGCGGCCAATTCTGTCCGCTTCGGCGCGGATTATATCAGATTTTTTCATGATCATCCTGCCCTGACCTTCCTGGATCTGGAGGAGCAGACCGCAATCTCCAACGCAGGTGATCAGACGGACTATCAGAAGCTGGCAGCCTCCATAGCAGAAGCGCTTTCCGATCCTGATTTTGATGCGGTTTCTGCTGCCACAGATCTGCTGGAGATATTTAAAAAGAGATCTGCCTGCTCCATTGAGGCCCTGCATCGCCAGATGCAGAATTACAGCACTATATTTCTGAACTACCTGATCGACTGTACCATTGTCGATGAACGCTTTATCCGAAATAACCGTATTCGGCAGGATATTATGGGTGGTGATACGGACGGGCTTTTTATACAGCATCACGCGAATATATTAAAGCTCCTGCACGAGCGCAGGCTGGAGCTTGCCGAAAAATACGACCTGATCCATCTGCAGGAGGTCTTCAAATATACGGAGGGGAATATCACGGATCAGACGCTTTCGGTGTCTCAGATTGCGGATCATTTCCGTGTAAACCGCAGTCAGCTTACAGCGCAGTTCCGCTCCTACTACGGTGAAACGCTGGCGGAGTTCATTCACAGGAAAAGGCTGGAACGGGCCTGCATGCTGATCAAATCCCATCGCACCTGGACACTGGATAAGGTTGCGGAGGCGTCGGGCTACTGTAATCTGTCTACAATGTACCGGGCCTTTCAGCGTGGAGGGCTGAGCTCTCCCGCTGTGTACAGAGATCTGTAATGTCAGAAATGCCGGACCGGGATGCGGGACAGCTTCCGAAGCTGTACGGCCGGAAATACTGTTCAACAATGGTATATAATAACGAAGAGGATGAAAACTCCGGTAAGAGGCGATCCGTATGAAAGAAATACTGAAAAAGACCGGGTTCGAAATTCCAAATCCGGACCGGGTGGAACGGGAGGCGCTGACGCTGGAGCTCCCGGAGCTTCCGCGGGTCCGCGTTGTGATCAGCAGGGCCAGGGAACGGGAGCCGGGCTGCCCGCTTCATATCAATATCCATGGAGGCGGATTTATCCTTCCGCACAGCCGGGATGATGACCTGTATTCCGCGGCGATCGCCGTCGGGATCCGGGGGATCGTGGTGGATATCGACTACGCGACGACGCCCGGCCATACCTACCCCACGGCGCTGGACCAGTGCTATGCCGTTACAAAATGGGCCTTTAGCCGATGTGCCGACTGGGGTGCGGACACGCAGCGCGTGTCGATCGGCGGACACAGCGCGGGAGGCAACCTTGCGGCGGTCATCAGCCTGAAGGCGGCGCAGACAAAGGATTTCCGGCTCTGCATGCAGGTGCTTGACTGTGCCATGACAGATAACACGGTTACCGATGACACAAAGGGGATTTGGAGACCCCTGATCAGGATCGCCGCCCATCTGTATACAGGGGGAAAGCGGAGCCTGCTGAAGGACCCGATGGTGTCCCCTGTTTACGCGCCGGATGAAATGCTGCGGGGCCAGCCGGATACTTTGTTCATAGCGCCCGTAAACTGCCCCTTTCTTGAGGCTAACCGCGGGTATGCTACCCGCCTTGAAAAGGCCGGCTGCAGGGTGATCTACCGGGAGTTTGAGAACTGCCGGCATGGCTTTACAGTCCGGCGGCATGACCGCTGGCGATCGGCACAGGATACGATCATAAATGCGTTAAGGGGATGAACCGGAAAGCACAGGTGTCAGAAGCCGGAAAAATCGGAAAAACCGGGAAAACAGAAAATCATCCCGTGCACAGCTGATAAACAGCGGTCAGGCTGCGTCCGGTCGCATAACTTCCGCTTTAAGCCCTACCCTCTGAAATAAAGCAGGCAGCCATTTTGGTGGCTGCCTGCTTTGCTGTTGTTTATAGGATGTTTTGCCGCATTTGCCTGCCGTCAGATCTGGTTTGCGGCGGCGAAGCCGTGACGGATGGCAAAGTGCATGTTGGCAACCTTGAAGCAGTCGCCGATGTACTGGGTGTTGGCAGCGATGCCGTAGAAGCGGCTGCAGGCCTCGGGGACCGGCTTTGCGCCGGTGGCCAGAATGATGAGGTCCGCATCCACCCGGTCCTCCTTGCCCTCGTGGTCCAGATAGGTGATGCCGGTCTCATCGGCCTTCAGGTACTGCTGTACACCGCAGACCTCGTAGAAGCTCTCAAGGGAGCGCCAGTAGGACCGTACCATGGAGAGGTAATGGGGACGGCTGGCGTCGGAGGCAAGGTTTGCCTGACGGCTGAGCACGGTAACCTTATGGCCGGCCTCGGCAAGGTACATGCCGGTTTCCACACCGATCTCGCTGCCGCCTACAATGGCAATGCTGTGGGGCAGCTCCGCTTCATGGCCGAAGACCTCCATGGGTACCATGGTCTTCAGGGCTTCGGTACCGGGGATCGCGGCTTTCACGAATTTGGGACCAATGGCCACGATCAGCTCGTCAAAGCCATAGGGCCTGAGCAGCTCGGGGGTTGCCTCGGTGCCCAGCAGAACGGTGACGCCGTTCTTCTCAAGCTGGCGGCCCATCCACTTTACCCATTCATCCATAGGCCACTTGAACTTTGCAAAGGCCGCGTGGACCAGCTGGCCGCCCAGACGGTCGTTCTTTTCGAACACAGTGACCTCGTGGCCACGCTGCGCGGAAACCAGTGCAGCCTCCATACCGGCAGGGCCGGCGCCGATGATGCCGACCTTCTTCTTCCGGGTGACGGGGCGGATCATGCGGTCCACCTTATCCTCGATGCCGATGACCGGATTGACGGTGCAGTAGGAGCGGTATTTTTCAGAGCCGTTGGGCACATGGCACTTGTTGCAGCGAATGCAGGGACGGACGTCGTCGCCTCTGCCTTCAATGAGCTTCTGGGCCAGATCATCCTCACAGATGAAAAGACGGGCGGTGGAGATCATATCTGCCTTGCCCTCCCGGATGACCATCTCGTCAAAGTCCGGGTCCAGCAGGCCGGCAGTGGCACAGACCTTCATTTTGCCGTTGTAGTGGGAGATGGCGTCCTTAACTGCAGAGGCTACTGCCAGATTGGGACAGGGATTTTCCTTGGAGGAGGTGTAGCCCAGCGGGTGCTGGGGATCCTGATCACCATGGCGGATCTGGATGACATCGATGATGCCCTCGGCAAGCTTCGCAAACTCAATGGTATCCTGAACGGTGATGCCGCCGGCCTCTTCTCCGGAGACGATGATCTCCATGGGGAAGTCCTTACCATAAACGCCACGCAGTGCCTCAAAGAGCTCCAGAGAGAAGCGGCTGCGGCCTGCCACATCACCGCCGTATTCATCGGTTCGGTGATTGGTCAGAGGGCTCAGCAGCTGGGCGCCCAGATTGTTGCGGTAGGCGTGGTGGATGCAGAAGTAGTCAAAGCCCAGCTTGGTGAGCTCCTGCGCGTTTTTCACGCTGTCCTCAATGATGCGGTGAAGCTGGTCCTTTGTCAGGAAGTTGACACCGCTGCGGACGACCATATCTGCCCGCATGGATTCCGGCATCCGCTTCATCATCTCGCGCATATTGGGCATCCCGCCGGGACCACCGGGGCCGCGCATACCGGGGCCCTTCCGTCTGGGGGTGCCGCCGCCCATGCCGCCGGGGCCGGGCATCATACCACCGGGATTGTGCTCAATCTTGTCAATGAGCTCCTCCAGCTCGGCATCGCTCAGCTGGCAGCTGCCGGTGACGTTGGTCATGGAGTAGGCGCCATAGTAACGCAGCGCGTCGATCATCTGACATAGATAGTTGTGGGCAGAGGTGGACGTAAAATCCATGGTGGAGAAGTGGGTGCCGTAATCGTCCACGGTGGTGTTCTGTTTGGTGCCGCGCTCCACATGACCGATGGTGACCGCTGCCGCACCGTTTCTGGCACGGTTGGCCAGCAGAGTGATCCACTTTTCCGTGGGGAAGGGTTCGGCGCCCTGAATAAAGTGGGGCGTTGACGGCTGTGCGGTCAGACGGCTTTTCAGAAGCACACCGCCTACCTCAACCGGGGACAGAAGATGCTGATAGCTGCTCATGGCAGTACCTCCTTGCAGGTAAATTTGATACTTTATTTTAACATGCCGCAAAAGATGGCGTAAAGTCCAATCCCGGCACAGGCGATAAACTGCACAATATGATTGATTTTGACACACTGAGGGCAGTCGTTCCGTAATATCCGGCCATAGCCTGAACGCTGTAAATGTACCATGGAATACAGGAAAGGCGACAGGAGAACATCCCCTGTCGCCTCAGCTTTCTGCTTTAGCCTGCCTTTACCGGCGCCTTACGTGCAGACACAAACAGGATCACAATGGCGATCACCAGAGCCAGCCCGGCACTCAGATAAAAGCGCGGTGTGGTTGCGCTGCCACCGCTCAGGGCTGCGGCCAGCATGGTCAGCAGGGGCGTCACAAAGCCGCCCAGATTAGAGACCGCTGTAACAATGGAGGAGGCCAGCGCGGAATTTCCGTGGGCGCGGCTGGCTGCCAGCATCAGCACATAGGCCATGTTGGTACCCTGGGACATACCGGCCAGCATACAGCCCAGATAGAGCAGCGGCAGATTCGGTGCCACAGCACACAGCAGCTGCCCGGCAAAAATGGCACCGAAGGCCACTACCATGACCCTTGCCCCCAGCTTTGACTCCAGAAAACCGTAGAGCAGACCCAGTACGGCTCCGGTCGCCAGCATCAGTGTGGTACCGGTGCCTGCCTGCAGGGCAGTGCCAATGCCCCGCTCTGTCATCAGCATGGCCAGATTGGTGGGGATCGTGTTAAAGAGCATAGTGGAGGTCAGTGCCACAGCGCAGGATGCCCAGAGGGTGGGCTCCTTCAGCAGGTCCGCCACGCGTCCGGCTTTTTCGGCTTTTTCGACCTTTTCGGCCTTTTCGGCTGCCGGCTTTGCCTGCCCGGAAGTAGCCGCGGTTTCAGTCTTCCGGTCCCCGGGCAGCAGGAGCAGTGTCAGGAAGATCCCGGGTGCCGCGATCAGATAGACCAGATAATTATCATACCAGTGCAGGGTTGCCAGCAGGCCACCCACAAAGGTCATGGCCATGGCGCCCAGGTTGGACGCGCCGATAACCCAGCCCATGACCTTCTGCTGCCGGCTGCCCTCGATCAGCTGTGGGACAAGGCTCAGCGCCACAGGCACGGCCACGCCGATGCCAATGCCCATCATGGCCGCCCAGAGGAAGAGCAGGCCCAGTGACCCGTGGAAGAGCCAGGACAGAATGCCGCTGAGCGCAAAACAGCAGCAGCCTGCACATGTCAGCAGCTTTGCCGGCACATAGCGTGCGCTGACGCCTGACAGCAGGCCAAAGAGGATAACCATCAGGCTGGGGAAGGTCATGAGGAACTGGACCGTAGAGGCCTTTGCCTCCGGGAAGGCTGCAGCCAGATCGGACATAATCGGTGAAATGGCGTTGGTGCCCATCTGGATAATGGAGACGGACAGGATCGCCAGAATGATCAGATTCTGATTTTTCTTCATGCTGTAAACTCCTTTGAAGCTCTGCCTGAATTATTTTTATAGCTATATCATTATACATTGCCATGTCTCATTCTTCAATTGACAGTCTGCATTTCTTTACGGCGGCAATACAGCCGTCATCCATATAAATTTGCGCAGACAGCGGGCCGGTAAAGCGGGCACCGGACTGCCCTTCTGCTTTTTCATCCCGGCTTCCCCGATTTTTATCACAATATGCTGTCTATCCGGTGTGATTTATCTTTTATCTGCCCTGAATACTCATTTTATAACAGGCAAATATCATAATATAACGATTCTTACAAAATAATTACGCTCATAAACTTAAGCGTTATAAATTAAATTGTTTCTTGTCCGCCCTTCAATACGGGGCTAAACTGTAACTATGGACGTTTGTCCTGTCATATCAGTAAAGGAGCGATTTTTATGACACACAAAAGACTGTTTGCAATCCTGCTGGCCGCATGCATGGTCCTCGGACTCATGAGCGGCTGTGGCGGTTCTAAGACCGAAGCTGCTTCCGCGGAGGAAGCATATGCTTCATCGGTCGATGAGACTGAGACCGCAGCGGAACCGGAAGCTGCTGCCGAAGAGGCTGCCGCGCCGGAAGAGGAAGCTGCCTCCGAAGCAGAAGCCGCTGCACCGGTGGATTCCGCAGCAGAAGAAGCGGCCGCACCGGAGGAGGAACGTCCGGTGATCGAATATCCCCTTGACGGGGATGTCACCCTTTCCATCTGGAGAGCCTTTGAAAGCATGATGTGGGGCGACCTGATGAGCGGCTACGAGGATATGCCCATGATCCCCTATATTCAGGAGGCGACCGGCGTTACACTGGAGTTTGTAGCGGTAAACGATGCCTCCAGCACTGAGGCCTTTAACCTGATGATCGCCGGCGGTGATTACGCCGATATGATCGACATGAGCAAGTACACCGGCGGTATCTCTAAGGCCTATGAAGATGGTCTCATCTATGATCTCACGGATTACATTGATGAGTATATGCCGGATTATGCTGCCGCGCTGGAGGACCTGGCAGAGCGTTCCCCCGCAAACTACAAATCCACTCTGACCAATGACGGCAGATCCCTTGCCGTTTACAGCATTGATGATGAGTATCAGCAGGAACAGGGTCTGGTATTCCGCGCGGACTGGGCTGCCGAAATCGGTATGGATGACATCACCACCCTTGACGATCTGGACGAATATCTTGATTATACCGTTAGCACCTACGGTGTCCGCTATGGCATGACCCCATCCAATGGTGGCCTGATCGATGGCATTACAGGTGCCTTCGGCATCACCGGCTTTGACGCCTCCGGCACATCGGTGGATGTCGGCCTGTATCTGGATGGCGATACTGTAGTCTCCAGCATGACCTCCGAAAACTATCGGGAATACATGGAATGGTTTGCCGAAAAATACGCACAGGGTGCAGTTTATTCCGATTTCTATTCCGAGAGCTACGGCCCGGACTGGATCAACAGCTATTTTGCAGAGGACAACGTTGCGATCTCCTTCCTGCGTTCCGATAAGATCGGCTCGATCGCCTCTGACGCAACGGATCCGGATTACGCTCTGCTGCCCACAACCTCCATTGTGAAGGACGCAGGCGACACCTATCTCTTCGGTGACGCACAGTCCGTGATCAAGTGCAACAGCTGCATTATGGCAACCTCCGAGCATCTGGAGGAGGCAATGAAATACCTCAACTGGTTCTACACCGATGACGGTTATATCCTGTCCAACTACGGTGTTGAGGGCTATACCTTCGATTATAACGAGGATGGCGAGCCCCGCTTCTCCGATATCATCATGGAGTCGGAATACAGCAACAAGGTTCAGGTCCGCAATATGTACGGCGCTATGATCTTCCCCTATCTCAAGGATACCGATGCCTTCTATTATACCTATGCGGACATCGAGCAGGAGGCGATCCAGATCTGGAACAACATCAGTGACGCCGGCCGCCTGCCCAGCTTCGATCTGGACGGTGATGCTTCCACTGAGTTTGCAGCCATTGCATCCGATATTGTGGCCTATGCCGCTACAGTCTGCCTCAAGTGGATGACCGGCGAGGTTGCGCTCACTGATGAGGCCTGGGAGGAATATGTGGATACCTGCAATTCCATGGGTCTTGAGGATGCAGTCGCAATCTATCAGGAAGGCTATGACGCATTCCTGGCCAGATAAAACATACCCCAATGATAATGCTCCCGCCGCGGTAGCTGCCGCGGTGGGAGTCTGAAAGGAAAATTCATATGCAAAACAGGTATGCGATGCTGACGAGCCCCATCCGGGTAGGAAATACCATTCTTCGCAACAGAATGCTCTCTTCGGCGTCTACCCCGCATTTTATTCAGGGCACCGAAAAGGAGCCTACGGAAAAGATCATTACACACTTTGCGAACCGGGCCATCAACGGTGCCGCGGTCGTCACCATCAACCATATTCATGACGGCGGCCAGAGCTTCCCGCCCATGCACAGGACCATTGAGACAACCCCAAACCATTTCAATCTGTTTGAAATGGACGATGCCACCGCCCAGAACCAGTTCTGCAAGCTTGTGGATGCCATTCATTTTGGCGGCGCAAAGGCCTGCGGCTATATCATGGGAACCGCCTGGTTCCACCGCCCGGGATCAGAAATGGGTGGCCCGGCTGATGGCGGTGCTCCCGGTGCTCCCGGTGCTCCCGGCGCTCCAGGCGCAGGTGGCCCTCCCGGTGCTCCCGGCGCCCCAGGCGCCCCAGGTGCAGGTGGCCCTCCCGGCGCTCCCGGCGCCCCAGGTGTTCCCGGTGCTCCCGGAAATGATCCCCCCTCCGGTCCACCCGCAGGCGGCCCTCCCGGTATGGCACAGGGACCCCAGCACAAGGATTTTGGTCCGGCGTCAGAGCCGGAGCAGATCATGTCCATGCCCCAGGCACCGGTGGAAACCCTTGATCACGAATATCTGAACAACATTATCAAAGACTATGCCCAGCAGGCAGCCGATCTCAAGGCCCTTGGCTTTGACATGGTCAGTGTTTACTGCTGCTACCGCAATTCGACCATGGCCCAGCTGCTTTCCCCTATCACTAACAAGCGCACCGATGAGTATGGGCCACAGTCCATTGAAAACCGGGTCCGCTTCCTGAAGGAGATGTTTACCGAGCTGCGTAAAACCGTCGGCCGGGATACGCTTCTTGAGTGCTGTCTCTCCGTCTGTGAGCCGGACGGCGGCTATACCGTGGAGGATACCATTGAATTTGCAAAGGCACTGGAGGGTGTCTGCGATATCCTCCATCTGCGTTCCGGACAGATGGATCCCCAGCATCCGCTGGGCTGGACCTCCACCGAGGACATGCCCGCTCCCTATGTAGAGGAGATGGGTCGCGTATGTAAGGCCGTTCATGAGGCAGGGCTCAGTATGGTCGTTGCGGCATCCGCCGGCTTCCAGGACCCGGAAATCGCCAATACCGTTCTGGCAGATGGAAAGGCAGACCTGATCTACATGGCACGCAGCTGGATCAACAACCCGGACTACGGCAAAAAGGTCTATGAAGGCAGAGGCGAGGATATTGTTCCCTGTATTCGCTGTAACAAGTGCCACACACCAAACGGAAAGGATAAGTTCCGCAGCATGTGCTCGGTAAATCCCGTGATCGGTATGGAGGACCATATCGAGGCCTTTGTAAAGCCCTCCGAGAAGCCGCTTAAAATGGCTGTTGTCGGTGGTGGCCCCGCCGGAATGGAATTTGCGCGGATTGCTGCACAGCGCGGACATGCCGTAACACTCTATGAGTGTGCAGACAGGCTGGGTGGTATGCTGAACCATGCAGATTATCCGTCCTTCAAGTGGCCACTGCGGCAGTTTAAGGACTATATGGTCCGTCAGATGGAGAAGGAGGGCGTAACCGTCCTGCTGAATACCGAGGCAACCCCGGACCTGATCGCTGCCGGTGAATATGATGTACTGGCGCTGGCCCTTGGTGCAAAGCCCTGTGCACCGGCAATCCCCGGGAAAGACGGTGCCAATGTAGGCTATGCCGCCGAGATTTACGGCAGAGAGGATACGCTCGGTGATACCGTTGCCGTGGTCGGTGGCGGTGAGATTGGCGTAGAGACAGCCCTCTATCTCTGCGAAACAGGCCGCAGGGTCATGGTTTTTGAACAGCTGGACCAGCTGATCGACGACGCGCCTACCGCACACTATCGCAGTATGGTCGTTAATTACTGGCGGAACGTCCCCAACTTCGCCTACCGGTGCGGTGTAACTGTTACCGGCATAGACGAAAAGGGCGTACATTATACCGATCCGGACGGCAGAGAACAGTTCTTTGCCGCGGACAATGTCCTTCTGGCCATTGGAATGCAGTCCCGGACCGACGAAGCCGCTGCACTGATGAACGCAGCCCCCAGATGTGTGGTGCTGGGTGACTGTGACAGGGCAGGCAACGTTCAGAAGGCAATGCGCAGCGCATATGCCGCAGCTACAAGATTCTGAGCTTCAAAAGCCCGGGCAGTCTCCCCAAAGAATCAGGACTTGTTTCAAAACGGATACGTGAAATGCTCCCTTTATGAAAGTACAGTGAAATAAAAACCACTGTATAACATGAGGGAGCATTTCTATGTCCGGAACGAAAATTACTGCAGAAGATCAAATAGAAGCATCGAAATCATTCTGTGAGGGGTGCCTGAATCAAATGTTTCCTGTGCATATGATCGAGGAGCGCGAAGAAACTTATCTGTTGAGATAACGGTCATATGCGGTCTGCGTGATCGCAATAGCGTCCTCAATGCCCATGCTGTAAAGGTTGTCCTCAAATTCAGCCCAGTTTTCGTCGTTATATTCATCCTCGCCGGTGATGAATTTCAGGATCTGCTCGGTGGCGTAGGTAGAGAGGTCTGTTACCAGAGTCGTGTATTCCGCGGTCTCATCAGGCAGGTAGCTGAGGCTGGGCAGTGTCTGAGAATAGCCGACTGCGGTCCAGGTCTCCATGGACTCGGACTCTCTGCCGGAGTAGGTGTAGAGCAGGGCATCCTGTGCGTTATAGAAGGGCATGATGTTCCAGAAGGCATAGACAACCTTGGAGTTGACCTTATTCCAGCCATCCGGGTTGTCGGTGATCAGCTCGGTGTAGACGGGCTCACCGGCATCGTTCAGCTCGTAGCCCTCACCCTCCAGGCCGTAGTTGCAGACACGGTAGCCGTCTTCCGTGAAGAACCAGTTCATGTAATTCAGAACAGCCTCCACATCGTCAGCGCAGCTGGAGATGGAGTAGTTGGCGCGGCCGATCATGGTGGGCAGATCGCCGAAGGTGTATTCCTGCCCCTTTTCCATGGTGATGGCGCCGATGCCGATGGCGTCATAGCTCTCGTCCAGTGCGGAGGCCTTGTCGGAAGCGAAGGCATCCGCCATGCCGAACCAGAGTGCGGTCTGATTGGTAACAGAGCGGGTGGAAGGGCCGGGGGTCTGGGCGTAGAAGTCTGCCTGGATCAGGTCGGCATTGTAGAATTTAATAAAGTAATCCAGATAGTCGCGATAGCCCTCCTCCAGCAGACTGGAGCGGATGGTCTTGCCGTCGGCGTCAACAAAGCAGCCGATGCCGTTGCCGTCCAGCGCAAAACCGCTGACGCCGAAGGCGCCGATGACATACTGCATGACACCGTCGGAATCCACCGAGAAGGTGTAGGGGGTGTTATAGGCGTCGTGGAGCGCAGAAAGGACCTCAAAGAGCTCGTCGGTGGTTTCGGGGATGGCGAGGTTCTGGGCTTCCAGCCAGTCATTGCGCATCTCCAGACCGCGCTCCACAAAATAGGTGTTATTGATGGTATAGATGCAGTACATGCGGCCCTCGTCGTCCTTCAGGGCACGAATGGTGGCGTCGTTGGAATTCTGGACAGCAGCCCAGTAATCCGGGGCGGCCTCGGGGATCAGGTCGGTCAGGTCATTGATGATACCGTCGTTGTAGGCTGCGCCAAGACCACCGGTATAGGTGGTGCAGTCGATGAGCTCGGGATAGTCACCGGAGGCAAGGGCCAGGTTGAACTGCGTGGTGGAGGCGGAATCCATAGGCTCGATGAAGTTCAGCTTAACACCGGTCTGTTCCTCAATATAGCTGAGGCAGTGGTTATCGGTGTAGGAGGAGATCATCTGGGCAAACTGATTGTTCATGGCCTTCCAGCAGGTGATCTCGGTCAGATTATCGAGGGGATAGCTGATCACGATGGCAGGCGCTTCGGGTTCTTCTGCTGCTTCCTCAGCAACTCCGGCTTCTTCGGCAGAGGCCTCGGGTGCTGCGGAGTCAGGCTCTGCAGGGGCTTCAGCCTCTTCAGGGGCGGCGGGCGCTTCTTCTGCAGGGGCTTCTCCGGCTTCTTCGGCGGTTGAAGCGGCCCCGGGCTCCGCCCCAGCGGATGAGGCAGTGCTGCTGCCGCAGCCGGCAAGCAGGCCGATGACCATAACAGTGGCCAGCAGCAGGGCTAAAAGTTTCTTTTTCATGTTTCCTGTACTCCTTCCTTTTGTTACGATTTCGTACGGTCTGTACAAGTTGATTATAGCGCGAAATCGAGTACTGTCAACACGTAATTTACACAAATTCGTCACATTTATTTGGCGAAAAGGGGAAAGACTGAGGAAGGGCCGCTGTCACCTTTTCACTGCAGCCCTTCTGCCCCCGGAGCAAGGGACAGGGACAGGCCGCAGGGCTGACCGGATAAAAGTACCGTTTTTAGTCGCAGAAGCTGTGCTATAATAAAGAGGATGAAATACAGATCACAGGAAACAGGAGGCATAAGACATGCAGGGTAGAACACATATGCCGCTGGGCATTGCGGTGGCGCTGGCAGTAGTACCGGCAAAGAGCCTGCCGGTGCTGACGGCGGGCCTTGGGGCGGCCGCCATCGGATCGGTGCTCAGCGATGTTGATGCGGGGCAGTCCCGCCCGCATAAGGATGCCGCGGTCATTTCCGGCATCTGTCTGGCGCTGGTCGCGGTGCTGGCCCTGCTGGAGTGGCGCTTCCGGCTGGGGATCGCAGAGCTCTTCCGCCGCTATTCATCCTCGCCGCGGATCGTCACGGGGGTACTCCCCTTTCTGGCTATTGTGGTATTTGGAATGCACCGGCCACACCGGAGTGTGATGCACTCCATCCCGGCCTGGCTGGCCCTTTCGGCCTGTGCCTATGTGATCTTGCCGCCGGCAGCGCCCTTCTTTGCGGCAGCCTTTGCCAGCCATATTGCCGCAGACCTGCTGAACAGGCGTGGGATGCAGCTGCTGTGGCCCTTGCCCAAACGCTTCAGCCTGGGGCTTTGCCGCTCGGACGGTAAGGTGAACGGGATCCTCTGCGCGGTCTCCACAGTATGCGCCGCTGCCCTGCTGGCGCTGCGTGTGTGGATGCTGGTCGTACATTAGGGGGAGAATTGAAGGAAAGATAACAGTCCGGCAGATAAGGAACAGAACCACCCTGCACCATCTTTTTAGCCGGACCCTGACACATCCATAAACAGCAAAAACGCAGTCGGATTCTTTCCAACTGCGTTTTTTCAGGGATTCTGTTTCCAATCCAGCGCAGGGGATCATGCGGCCGGAGAAAAATGCGCTTACATAAATTTCCCATGTGTGCTACAATAGGAGCATTCGAAAAGGGTAATCCATCGGCATAGAAATAAGTCACTAAGGCGTAGTCTATTGCATTTGCAATGGTTACGCTTTTTGTATTTTTACAAAGGAGGCTTATTTTATGCCAAAGACAAAAGTACAGGGGATTGTATTTGGACTGATCATGTCCTATGCCATGGCCTATGGAATGGAAGTATACAACATGGCGATCAAGCTGGGCTTTAATCTCACAGCGGGAGCGGGATTTTCCTCCATGACGAACATCGTGTTCTGGGAGGCCTTTAAGGAGGCCCTCTACATGGGCGTGTTTGTCTTCATCTTCTCAAACCTGTGGGGCAACAGGTGCGGCGCCAGATTTATGGAAAAGCACTGCGATCCGCAGAAGGACAACCCCTATTTCTGCCAGCTGATGCGGCAGGCCGGGACGGTTGCCGTCATGTGCCCGACCATGAGTATGGTTGCCGCCATCCTGTTCAATGTGATCCTTGCCGGACAGCCGATCTGCCAGCTGCCGGCCATCTGGGTGGGCACATTCCTGAAAAACTTCCCCATGGCCTTTTTCTGGAATATGTTTGCTGCAGCCCCGTTTACACACTGGCTGTTCGGCAAGCTGTTCAGAGAAGCCCACTGACAGAGCAGAAGAAGTGTACGATCGCCATCCCTTTCCGGGGTGGCGATCGTTTTCTGCAGATATATAGACAATGGGTATAGGAATCTGGACAGCCGGAAGTCTGCTCTCTGCCAGACTCGCAATAAGAAAATGTTATTGCATATCCATATATTCTCATTTCACATTGGCTCTGACAGCGTTTATAATAAGCACAATGAATCGAAAGGAGCAGTCCCAAATGTCTGAAAACAAAATTCCTTATAAAATATATCTTGATGAGAATGAAATCCCGAAGCAGTGGTACAATGTTCGTGCCGATATGAAGATCAAGCCTGCTCCACTTCTGAACCCCGCAACCCATGAGCCTCTGAAGCCCGAGGAGCTCGCTCCGATCTTCTGCGAGGAGCTCATCCGCCAGGAGCTGGACGATACCACGGCCTACATCGATATCCCGGAAGAGATTCAGGAATACTACAAGACCTACCGTCCCTCGCCCACCATGCGCGCCTATCATCTGGAAAAGGCTCTGGGCACTCCGGCGAAGATCTACTATAAATTTGAAGGCAACAACACCAGTGGCAGCCACAAGCTGAACTCCGCCCTGGCTCAGGCCTATTATGCCAGGAAGCAGGGCCTCAAGGGTGTTACCACCGAGACCGGTGCCGGCCAGTGGGGTACTGCACTTTCCATGGCCTGTGCTTACTTCGGGCTGGACTGCAAGGTCTATATGGTCAAGGTTTCCTATGAGCAGAAGCCCTTCCGTCGTGAGGTCATGCGAGTCTATGGCGCGGATGTAACGCCCTCCCCCTCCACCACCACAGAGGTGGGCCGCAGGATCCTGGAGGCACATCCCGGTACTACCGGAAGCCTCGGCTGTGCCATCTCCGAGGCGGTTGAGGTTGCCACTACCAACGAAGGCTACCGCTATGTGCTGGGCAGTGTCCTCAATCAGGTTCTGCTGCATCAGTCCGTGATCGGCCTGGAGGCCAAGGCGGCACTGGATAAATACAACATCACCCCGGATATCATCATCGGCTGCGCCGGTGGCGGCTCCAATCTGGGCGGCCTGATCTCTCCCTTTATGGGCGAGAAGCTCCGCGGTGAAAAGGATTACCGCTTTATCGCGGTTGAGCCCGCATCCTGCCCGAGCTTTACCCGCGGCAAGTTTGCCTATGATTTCTGCGACACCGGCATGATCTGCCCGCTGGCGAAGATGTACACTCTGGGCAGCGGCTTCATCCCGTCCCCCAACCATGCCGGCGGCCTGCGCTTCCATGGCATGAGCTCCATCCTCTCCCAGCTCTATCATGATGGGCTGATGGAGGCCGTCGCTGTGGAGCAGACCTCCGTCTTTGAGGCAGCTGAAATGTTTGCCCGCACAGAGGGCATCCTGCCTGCGCCGGAGAGCTCCCACGCGATCCGCGCCGCCATTGATGAGGCGATCAAGTGCCGTGAAAGTGGCGAAGAAAAGACCATCCTCTTTGGCCTGACCGGCACCGGCTACTTCGATATGACTGCCTACGAGTCCTACCACAACGGCAACATGATCGACTATATCCCCAGCGATGAAGACCTGCAGAAGGGCTTTGACGGCATTCCGAAATTCCCCGGCAACGAATTCTGAGCATTCCACGATCAGACAGAAGCAAATGATCGCCATCCTTTGCGGGATGGCGATCGTTTTATGCCTGTCGATGGGGCGACCGAGCTCCGCTGCTGCTTCAGGACGGTTGCTTCAGGACGTGTCCCTCCACTCTGCGGGAAGATCGTTATGTGACAAAAATGTTGCAATTTGAATGTGCATATCTAATATTTTGATGCTGTACGAACCGTATAAAAAACGTTATGATGGAACCATCAACAATTGGCAGTTTTGCACAGAATGGAGGAAGCGCGATGAAGAAAATATTAGCAATTCTACTAAGCCTTACAATGGTTCTGCTCCTGTTTGCCGGGTGCGGCAGTACGGACGCTTCTACAGAAGCCACTGCGGAAGCCTCTCAGGCAGCGTCTGCAGAGCAGACAGCAGCAGACGAAGCGTCTGCGGCAGAGCCCGAAGCGGCTCCTGCTACGGGTGAGGCTGCGGAAACAGAAGGCTCAGCCGCTCCCGGAGAAGCCGGATCAGAAGCGCCGGCCGTAATGACGGTGGAGGATTTCCGGTCTGAAGAGGCAAAGGAATACACCATGTGGATGGTCCTCTCGAAATTTGTCACGGAATATGTGGAAGATCCCCAGGAGGAGCTTGTGCTCCTGCAGGAGGTTAAGAACCGCCTGAACGTCTCCTTTGATTTTACGCTTTCCAACCCCGATGCGGTTGACACGGAATTCAGTCTGATGATCGCTGCCGCAGACTACTGCGATATCATCGGTGAAATGAATAATTATGATCTTGGTATAGACGATGCCATAGACCAGGAAATCATTCGGGATTTCTATGATCTGGTGGAGGAGAACGCTCCCAACTACTGGCAGCAGCTTACCAGCCATGTTTCCAACTACATGACAATGGTAACAGACAGTGGCAGAATGGGTTCCCTCTGTATCTTCCTGGATGATGAGGGCGCGGTGACTGAACAGCGCGGCTATGTGACAAACGGCGCATGGTATGATGAGTTTGGTCTGGACATTGCCGAGACGGTAGATGAATTCCATGAATACCTGTCCCTGGCATACGAGAATTACGGGGCCCAGTTCTCCATTACACAGTATGGTGTTGAGGGCGGCGTTCTGTGCGCCTGGAACGTAGAGCCCGGTATGTATGTGGTAGATGGTCAGGTCCATTACGGCTATGTTGAGGATGGCATGAAGGAATATCTGGAGATGATGAACCAGTGGTATTCCGAGGGCCTGATCGAGACAGAATTCTACAACGGCACCACCGATACCGGTGCACAGCTGGCCGGCACAGCCAACGGAACCTTCTCTGCCTGGGGTGGCAATGCCCAGGTTACCACAAATGTCTATAAGTTCGATGAAGAGGGGCATACCTCTGTTGTTGCGGGCACGCCGTACCTGAAGATGGATGAGGACAGTGAAAACCACTGTATGTCTTCGGTTTCCTACCTGCTTTCAACCGGAACCAATGCCTGGTCCTTCCGCTATGACCTGCCCGATGAGGACGTGATCACCCTGCTGAAGGTTGCTGACTATATGTTTACCGACGAAGGTCAGCTGCTCTATAACTATGGTCTGGAGGGTCAGGCCTTCGAGTATGACGAGAACGGCGATCCCCAGTGGACTGACCTGATCATCAGCAACCCGGATATGCAGTACAATGTAACCTCTTACATCTATGCCAGCCATACAGGCACCACCTATATGCCCGGCCTTCAGAAACTGACAAAGGCCTTCTACAGCTTCACAGATGAGCAGTGGCAGTGCCTGGAGGCCTTCTCTGGCGCCGGCGATGACGAATACACGATCCCCGACAGTGTGGTCCTGAACAGTGACGAGATGGCCGATTATCAGGCACATGCGACAGATGTTGAGACCTATTATGAGGAGAATTTTGTTGACTGGATCATCGGCGACGCAGTCACAGATGCCGAATGGGATGCCTATGTTGATACGATGTACAGCATGGGTGTTCAGGATATGATCGATGCTTACCAGTCTGCATACGACCGCTACAGTGAGCGCTACGCGGAAGCGGAAGCGATCATAGGCTGAAGCTTTCAGACTTCGCTTTTCAGGCTATCAATATGAAATAAACGAAGGGGCTGTAAAAAAGTCTCTTAAGAAAGTTGCCCTGGACCGAAAGGCCCAGGGTACTTTTATACAGTGGAAAACTTTTTCAAAATTTATGTGATCGCAGATAACTACCAGACCTCCGGCAAAAATGCTGCAGATCTGGTACAATTTATATCTTTTTATCTGCTGGTCAGGCACTTGCAATCTGTCGTGATCGCTTGTTATGGTACTTATAAAGATTAAAACCAATCGCGATCATTGCAAATTCAAGTTTTACGGCATTCATTCCCCTGCGCGCAAGACGTTTGTAGTGCCTGTCCCATTTAACGATTCCAAATGTGCCCTCTGCCTGGATTGTCCTGTAGCTTTCGTCTTTCACTGTCTTCTCGTACATGGTAAACTTCATGAACTTTTCCATACCATGCTCTTCACAGTACAGATAATTGTTATATGATCCATATCCTGCATCAGCAACCGGATATCTTGGATAGAATCCGTATGCTGCTCTGAATTTTTCCATCAGTGGAATAAAGCAGTCCATATCCGATGCGTATTGCTGTGTGTCTATGGCAGCAATGTACTCATCGGCTACAGCAATCTGCATATTATATGCCGGAAGCAGCTGATCATTTCCCATGTAATCCCTCTTGAGACGCATAAAGGTTGCATCATGATCAGATTTTGAGTAACTGTTCCTGTGCTCGCCGCAGACTTTAATATGTTCCGCATATTTTTCAACCTGTTCAGATATTCACAGATTTTCTGGTAGATTCGCTGTTCCGGAGATTTACGATGTCCGCTTCCTGTCGGAATCTGTTCCGGTACAATATTGTATAATTCTGCATACCTGTCACGTATACTTTCTACCTGTTCAATGGCATATTCTGTCCGTTCTTCAAACCGAACCTTCAGAAATGCAGCTGCTTCGTTCATTTCTTTGATCAGCAGAGTAAGCTTTTCAAATACTTTATCCCGATTCCTGATGCAGGATTTCTTCCAGACCCAGGTATATTTGTTCGCATTCGCTTCGATCTTTGTACCATCGATGTAGACATGCTCCAGTTCAACCTGCTCCTGCTGAAATATGTACTGATTGATCTCAGAAAATATATCTTCAATGGTACCGGTCAGATTATTGCGGATAAAGTTACCGAACGTAGCAAAAGAAGGTGCCGGCATTTCATCCAGCATCCATATATACCGGATGTCTGTTTTGCAGAGTTTCTGCAGCAATCTGAGCGAGACATATCCATTTTCCATAAAGCCGAAGAGAGTGATTCTGAGAAGCTTTTCTGCATCACATCTGGGACGACCCGTATTGCTGTCCTTCTCAACAATAAATTTCTGTAGGTCAATGTGATCCATAACATCGCAGAATGAATAAACAGGATCATCTACGCTGATAATTGTAGATACATCCACTGGCATTTTCAGTTGAAATGCTGTATTATGATAACTGGTGTTGTTTTTCATTAGAGCAGTTAAACTATACCACAAAACGGTCGCGGCTGGCAAAGCTGTGGCCGTTTTGCTATAAAAAAGCAAGGATGAGGTGGTGCCTCATCCTTGTTCGTTCAGGGGAGTTTTTTTACAGCCCCGTTTTATACTCTGTTCGAATTACTGCTTTTGTGGTAAAATAGGCTTCAAATAATGGCTTTCAGCAGAGGTGAAAAAATGGGAAGAGTATTGATCATCAACACAGGTGGCACGATTGGTATGGTGCAATCCGAACAGGGCTATGCGCCCAATCTGGAAAAATTTCATGAAAACCTGAACAAATTGCCGGAGTTGCGTGACGGCGCAATCAGCGAGTGGGATATTGTGGATATGGAGCCGCTGCTGGATTCCTCCAATATGACGGTTGAGGACTGGAACAAGATCGGTGAGATCATCCATGAAAGCTATCACCGCTACAGCGGCTTTGTTGTCCTGCACGGTACAGATACGATGGCCTATACAGCTTCTGCCCTGTCCTTTATGCTGGAAAATCTGGCGAAGCCGGTGATCATCACCGGATCCCAGATTCCCATATGTGAGATTCGAAGCGACGGGAAGGACAATATTATCACAGCGCTGATGATCGCCGCTGCCGGCAGGGTGAACGAGGTTTGCATCTATTTCAGAGGAGAGCTGCTACGTGGAAATCGTGCGATCAAGTACTCGGCGGATGGCTTTGTGGCCTTTCAGTCTCCCAACGCCCCGCTTCTGGCAGAGGCGGGGATCACGATCAACTATCATGAGGGGGTCCTGTTGCCCAGACCGACGGAGGCCTTTCACTTTCAAAGACTGATGAATATCCCGATTGGCGTTATCAAGGTCTTTCCGGGCATCCAGTTTGAACTGTTCAGTAATATCATGACAGAAAGCCTGAAGGGTGTTGTGATAGAGACCTTTGGTGCCGGCAATATTCCCAGTAATGCAAAAGCCCTGCTGCCAATCATTGACAAGGCGTCCAGAAACGGAACGGTGATCACGGTATGCACCCAATGCCCGCAGGGCACGGTGTTGCTCGGGACCTATGAAACAAGCAGTGCCTTAAAGAAGGCAGGCGCGGTAAGCGGCAAGAATATGACAACAGAGGCTGCCATTACAAAAATGTATTATCTCTTCAGCAAGCACTACGATACAGAGACGATCTGCCGGCTGATGGAGACAAACCTCCGTGGGGAAGAATGACACGGCCATAAAAGGTGAAAACGAACGATCGCTATCCCGCAAAGGATGGCGATCGTTTTACGTAAAGCTGCCGGTGGGGCGGTTTAAAGTGTCCTCCCCCGGCTTCCGCTGTCAGCGGAACAGGTACTGGCGAGCCGCCTTTACCCTCAGGCTTTGCGCTGCCGGAAGAGCCAGCTGAGCATTTCGGCATTCTTATACGCAGGCTCCCAGCAGCCATGATTATAGTGAAGCTCCTCGGGATAGAGTGTGACGTGAAATTCCTCACCCTCTGCCTTACCGGCTTCACGCAGGGTGGCGGCCATCCGCTTTGTGATCTCCACAGGTACGGCCATATCATCCATCGAATGGAACATCCACAGGGGCTTGGGGACCAGAGCGGGTGCGCAGTCGCTGATCGCTTCTGTATCGATCCGGGCACTGCCCATGGCTCCGACCAGGCAGGCCGGGCAGCAGGTGACCACCGCTGCGAAGAGGTTCGGGAACATCCGGTTCAGGTTCCAGGAGCCGTAGCCGCCTAACGACAGTCCGGTCAGATAGACCCGGCTGCTGTCGATCGCATAGTCTTTGATCAGCGTACTGATCTCCTTTCCGACCAGCGTCAGGTAGGGTAACTCCCACATATTGTTGGGAATGGGCTGCGGGCACTGGGGCGCAAGAATATAGCAGGGCGGGATCAGCCCGGACTCCTGCGCTTTGACCCAGTCGATGATGCCGTCGTTGTCGGTGATCTGGCCGATGTTATCGCAGCCACATCCACCGATCCCGTGCAGCACCACTACAAGCGGCATGCCTTCGGTTGCCTGATCGGGTATGTACAGACGGTAGGGAACCGACACATCCGGAGAATCGCAGCTGCCGGTCCGGAATTTTGAAAGCCAGACCTTGCGGTCATCCTTTTTCTGCTGCTCCAGCCGCATCATTTTCTCCATCTCTTCCATGGGGAAGGGTGGCTCTGCACCCTCAGGCGGGCCGGGCATAAAGGCAGGTGCGGTTGTCTGCCGGAAGAGCCACTGGCGCATAAGGCTCCACTCATAGGCAGGGTTCCAGCTCCCATGGTTATAACCACACTCTGCGGGATACTCGGTGTAGAAGAAATCCACACCCCGCTGTTTGCCCTTTGCCTCCAGCGCCCTGACCAGACTCCGGCTGGTCTCAGGCGGAACCACCACATCGTCCGCTGCGTGGAAGACCCAGAGCGGCTTGCCTGCAAAGGCCTCCGCTGCGGCGTTTATGGCATCCGGATCGATCTCCTTTCCGGCTTCATCCAGACCGCAGGCAGAACAGATCGGTACCACGGCAGCAAACAGGTCCGGGAACATGTAATTCATGCGCCAGCAGCCACCGCCGCCCATGCTCATGCCGGTGAGGTAGATCCGGTTGGGGTCCACGGGATAGTTTTCCATGATCGCGTTGATCGCGTCGGCCAGGGTCAGCAGGGCAGGCTCCAGCCAGCCCGGACCCTTTGCCGGGCACTGCGCTGCCAGAACAAGGCACGCTTCGCCCGTTCCCTCCATCTGGTCACGGACCCAGACGGCCGCACCGTCGTTGGCGAGGATATGTGAAACATTGTCACAGCCCCGTTCTCCGCCACCGTGGAGAAATACCACCATGGGATACACCCGGCCTGCTTCCGGGTACTCCGGTACATAAAGCCGGTAGGGCAGTGTATAGCCGTCGTGCGTGACGGAACCGGCCTGAAACAGTTCTGCGATGGGCTTGCGTGCCTCTTTTTTCAGCGCATCCGCTTCCATCATTTTCAGCATTGCCGGCGAGGGCTTCGGCATAGCCTCCGGCTGAAAGCCCTCCGGAGGCAGGTCAGAGGTTCCATATCCGCAGCCGTGACTCAGGCAATGCGGAAGTGGAATTGCATGATCAATAAGCATAGAAATTTCACCTTTCAAATCGTTTTTCGCATCCAAAAGAAGTGTATAAAACAAGTATAGCATGCACCGGGAGGTAAAGCATCCGACAAAAAGTAGGTTTGGTCATCATTTTTTCAATTTGATCCATTGGTGCTGCTTCTGTAATGAGGAGGCCCGCGCATTTTGCAGTTCTTGCCCCGACGAAAAAAGGTGCGGAAATGCCCGCTGCTTTGGCTTGCACGTTTGCAGGATTGTGAAGCGAATCCGTCATCGTGAGAGGCTCCTATCCCACTCGTGCTCCTGAAAATTTGTTAAAATACACATACTTAATACTTATGTTCGTTAGATCATACAAGGTGAATGCAAGAAAGTTGTGCTATACTTTCATTACCACAAAAAATAACCGACTGATTGTCGGTTACCGTTATGGAGGATATGGATATGACGAAAAACTATTTTGATCTCACCGGCCGTGTGGCTGTCATCACCGGCTGCTCTACCGGCCTCGGCGTTCAGATGGCTGAGGCACTTGCATCCCAGGGCTGCTCCATTGTCTGCCTTGCCCGCCGTCAGGAGAACGTTAACGCCAATGCGGCTATGCTGACCGAAAAGTACGGCGTGAATGCCATCGGCGTTGTCTGCGATGTTACGGATACAGACCGCGTGGAAGCTGCGGTGGATGAAATCCTGGAAAAGATGGGCCGCATCGACATTCTCATCAATAATGCCGGCACCGGCGGTGTTGTCGCTGCTGAGGATATGCCGGATGCTACCTTCTCCAACGAAGTAAACATCGACCTGTTCGGCACCTTTAAGATGGCCCGCGCCATTGCCAAGAAGGCCATGATCCCTGCCGGCTATGGCCGCATCATCAACATTGCCTCCATGTACGGTCTGGTAGGCAACAACATTGCTCCCTCCTCTGCCTATCATGCGGCAAAGGGTGGCGTAGTCAATCTGACCCGTGCGCTGGCTGCAGAATGGGGCAGCAAGGGTATCTGCGTCAACGCGATCTGCCCCGGATATTTCGAGACACCCCTTACGAAGGAAACTCTGCAGACGGAATTCTTCCAGAACTATGCGCGCACCATGATCCCCGAGGCACGCTATGGTCAGGAGGGCGAGCTGGATACTGCCGCAATCTTCCTGTCTTCTCCTGCTTCCACCTATGTAAACGGTGTCATCCTGCCGGTTGACGGCGGCTATACCTGTATGTAAGCCTGTCGGCTTCGGCATGGACATCCGCATATAGAATTTATATACGAAGGGCTGTCTCATTACGGTTTGCCGTTTTGAGACAGCCCTGCTTATACAGCGACACCTGATAAATGGGGCCCGTGACGCAGCTGATGATCAGCGTCACGGGCTTTCTTTTTGAACGGGAAAAGGGAAAGAAACTCTGTTCCTTACGCCACAAAAATAGCTGGATTACAGATAACCATACCGGTCCTTGTACCGTCGATTGCAGATCTGTGTCACGATTGCGCCCAGAAGCTCGGCAACCGGTACCGCAAGCCAGACACCGGTCAGTCCCATAAACAACGGCAGGATCAGAATGCAGGCACTCTGGAAGATTAGCGTGCGCGAGATGGAGATCAGCGCGGAGATCTTGCCGTTGGAAAGCGCTGTGAACATAGATGAGCCGAACACCGAAAAGCCCATGAACAAAAAGCAGATGGAGAAGGGATAAAAGCCCTGTACGCCCATGTTGTATACATCGGTTCCGGCGTCCACAAAGACGGACATGACCGGTTTTGCCGCCAGCATCGATAAACCGCAGATCACAATGCCGCCGATCAGGATCAGCCGTCGGCTCAGTCGGTAGATATGCTTCAGATTGTCCCGGTTGTCGCAGCCGTAATTGAAGCTGATCACCGGCGCGATACCTGTCGTGTAGCCCATGAATGCGGAGTTGAAGAAGCCCTCTGCGTAGAGGATGACCGTGACGGCGGCAACACCGTCGGAGCCTGCCAGCCGCATCATGGTGCGGTTGAACAGCAGGGTGACAACGCTGAGGGAAAGGTTGGTCACCATTTCAGAGGAGCCGTTGATGCAGCTCTCGCCAAGGATGCGCAGGCTCCCCTTGGGCCAGACGAAGTACAAAGTACCATGCCTTGCCAGAAAGAAGTAAGCAATGCCAATGACCGCCGGGATCGCATAGCCCAGCCCGGAGGCAAGCGCTGCGCCGATGACGCCCATGTGCAGCACGGCGATCAGCAGCCAGTCCAGCAGGATTGTGGAAACACCGCCGATGATTGCCAGCAGAGAGCCAACCTGCGCCTTGCCGGCGGTGATCGTAAAGACCAGCAGCAGCATGGCCAGAATCCCTGCCGGGAACAGATACAGCGTATAGCGGGCATAATCATAGCAGTACGTGTACAGGGAATCATCTGCCCCAAGGAACCGGATGATCGGGTCGATCAGGATGAGCCCCAGCACTGAAAGGAGAATGCCCAGCAGCAGGGATGCCAGAAAGATAAAGGAAAAGGTCTGCTTTGCCTCCCTGGGCCGGTTCTCACCCATCAGCTTTGCCACAATGGCACTGCCGCCGGTGGCCAGCATCATGCCCAGCGCGACAGATACGTTTACCAATGGCAGGACGATGTTGACAGAGGAAAGCGCGTCCGTACTGACAAGCCGTGCCACAAATACGCTGCCCACCATGGAATAAATTCCGACAAACAGCAGAGAGAAAATGGTGGGTACTGAAAATTTCAGCAGAGATCGGGCAGAAATCTGTATATCCAGATTCTGCTCAGTGGATTGGTCCATAAAATTACCTCCTTAAAGGGCCGGTGCGCCGGCAGCTTACAGGTCCGCATCGTCCTGACTGTGCTCGGCTGCCTGCTTGCGTGCCTCGATTTCGCTGCGATAAACAGCCATCTTTTCATCGTCCAGATCATAGAGAAACCATGAGAAGCTGCCAAGGATCAGGAAGATCGCGGGGAGCCCCAGGAAGAGAAAATTTATGACGCTGATCGCCTGCGCCGATGCGACGCCGCCACCCTCATAGCCGCTGGCAGCCAGTACAAAGCCGGTAATGGCGGTGGCAAGCGCGATCATGATCTTCTCCAGCACCGCAAAGCCGGAGGCACAAAGGCCCTCCTGCCGGGAACCGGTTTTCCATTCGCCGTAGTCCGCGATCTGGGGGATGATAACAAGACATGTGGGGGTGGTGATACCGCCGAAGAAGCTTTTGATAAACATCAGCACGATCAGTACTGTCCAGAGCTTTGCGCCGACGATCCACATGACAATGGCACAGATGGCCTGAATGATGATAGAGTACCAGCAGATCTGCTTGGAGGACAGCTTCTTTGCCGCAACGATATAAAGGGCGGCACCGGCCAGGTTGGGGATGTTCAGCGCGGTGGTGACGATGCCGACCTTAGTGAGGTCGCCGGCGACAAACTGCACCCAGTATGCCATTACACCAAAAATAAAGTAGGTGCCCGCGCCCTGAAGAATGTTGATCAGCAGATAGCGAACATAATATTTGTTGTGCAGCAGATTGCCAAACTGCTGCAGGATCGTCTCACTCTTACCGCCGTTCGCCTCGGCGTATACCTTTTTAATGGTCTTCCAGTCTTCCCCGGTGCGCTGCTCCTGCGTCAGCAGACCCGAAACAACCAGCAGCACCAGCGTTCCGACGGCGCAGACAATGGAAATTACCCGGAAGGTGGTGATGCTTTCACCCATGGCCGAGATCATAGGGGAAACGATCCAGCCAATCGCTGCAGAGGCAACACCGATACCAATGGCGGAGATCCAGGCAAGGTTCGTGCGAACCTGCTCGGAATCTGTTACCAGTGCCGGCATTGTCTGTGCCGGCATGCGGACGGTAGTCAGCAGGGTGCAGAACAGATTATAGGTGATAAAGGCCCAGACCAGCTTAAAGGTGTGAGAGGCAGAGGCCGGTACGGCCCAGATCAGGTACATACTGATTGCCACAGGCACTGCGGAGATAAAGAACCAGTGCTTGATCTTACCCCACTTGCTGATGACACGGTCGGTCACCATGCCCATCAATACATCCGTGACGCCGTCTACGATGACGCCTATGGATACAACACTGGCGATCGCCGCGGCGGATACGCCTAAGTACTCCGTGTAGACAAAGCTGATGTAGGTCGAAAACAGCATTGCGGACAGGCCGGAGTAGCCGAAGGGGGCAAGTAGCGCGGCAAGATAGTTTTTGATCGTGCGTTTGCTGAATTGCTGTTGATAATCCTTCTGACATGCGCTGTCGTTCATATTCAATTCTCCTTCCATTCCTCACAGGCGATATAGTGTGATATCTGATTATCCTGCTGTAAATAAAATAAGCCCTCCCATAGTGGGAGGGTCAAGTGAAATATTTACAGCAGGGCCTGCTTGAGATCGGGGGAACAGACTGCCACAAGCAGCGGCCGAAACGGTCAGCCGGCGGTAAGCTGCATACAGCGCAGCTCATATTCCCGCTTGCTGAAATCATAGGTGCTGCCTATGACCTCGGATTGTGTGATAACCAGATCACCGCAGGCGGGGTTTTGGAACAGATCACAGAAAATCGTTTCAGCCTGTTCGATTTTGCTGCTGGTTTCCGTAAAGATGGTGCTGCAATTCTGGGCGGGAATCCGGATACTTGGCAGCTGGTCATCGCCGCTTCCGAAAATCTCGGTAAAAACATAGTATTCCCAGAGTCCTGTGGCCCTGCGCCAGATGAACATCAGCCCGTCACAGCAGCCGGTCTGATAGCCTGCCCGGATGGCAGCAAGCTGCAGCCGGCCCAGCACATTGTGCACATCGAAGCCGTCCCCGGTCCAGACGATGGGCAGCGTTGCGTACTGCCGCGCGGTCAGGGGACAGGTGATCAGGGTATCAAGACTGCAGAAGCGGTCGTTCCGCTCCAGTGTTTCCAGCATGCGCTGCGTAAAATTCAGCACCTGAATAATGGACTGAATCTTCTGATCGGCGATGGCCCTGGCGTCACGGATCAGCTTTTCTACATTAATATGGTCATCGGTAAAATAGGTCTTGAATTCCTTCAGAGGGATCCCCAGCTCGATGCACATGAGGATTGCCTGCAGAATGCTGAGCTGAGAGGGTTCATAGTAACGGTAGCCGGAGTCCTCGTCCACATAGGCGGGCTTCAGGACTCCAATCTGGTCGTAGTAGCGCAGGGACTTGATATTGATGTTGGCAATTTTTGCGACTTCGCCGATGGAAAGAAAATTTTCGGGTTTCATCACTTGACCCTCCTATCATGGGATACTTTATACTGATTTTAGCGATTCAGAAGGCAATTGTCAATTGTCATAGTGCAACACACTCAAGAAGGAGGCTGAAATATGAAAAAACTGATCGCGTTATGTCTATGTCTGGCATTGTTCCTGTCTATCTGCGGCTGCGGCGCAGCGGCGGGGAGCGCAGCAGAAACTGAGCTTGCGGAACAGAGCTCTGCGGAAGCAACTGCCGAATCTGCGAAAGAAGCGGCAGAGGCGGATGAAACGGCACCGGCAAATGCAGAGGAGTCCGACCTGCAGCCAGAGTCTGAAGTTGAGGAGGATGAGCCCGCTGTTGTCTATGAAAAGCTGGACTATACACTGCCTTTATTTGAAGAGCAGAAGGAGCTCAGCATTTTCTACACACTGCGCGATACCAGTGGCATCAATCCGCCGTCCAAGGATGCACCGGAGACATATTTCTGGGCAAGATTGCAGGAAAATCTGAATGTGGATATCACCTTCCAGGAGCCCAGCGAGGCCAATGCACTGGAGGTCTACAACCTGATGATCGCCTCGGCAGATATCACGGATATCATCTGTGAGTACATCATCGCAGATGAAGCTTCGGCCTATTCCGGCGGCTATGACAAGGCGATCGAGGATGACATCTATGTGGACCTGATGGGGTATCTGGATTACGCACCGAACTATGCGTACTACATTATGAGTGACGCCGACAATTACAAATCCGCCATTACGGATGAGGGGCATCTGGGTGCTTTCCTGGCACTTAACACCGAGCCTACCGTTGTCACCTTCGGCACCTGTATCAACGAGGATGAGCTGGCAGCCACCGGACTTGAGCCCCCTGATACCATTGACGGCTGGATGGAGATGTTTGAAGCGCTGGCAGCAAATGGCGTGACCTATCCCTGTGCTGTGGACAGCGAGGGCTCTATCATGAACGGTGCTTTTGAAAATGCCCTTGGTGCCTGCCTGGACACCAGCTTCCTGGTGGATGCGGAAACAAATGAGCTTGTATTCGGCCCCACCACGGACGAGACCCGCGCTTATCTTGAGCTCTTCATCACCTGCAGAGAAAATGGCTGGATCGATCCGGACTGGACCATCGATTACGGCTTCCAGAATCCTAATTTTGTTTCTCAGGCCATCCCCACTACCAATGCGAATGCCCAGGATATTCCTTACTATCCCTACTATATCGGCTTCGGCATCACAGCCTGCCCGCTGGTCCATCGCGATGGCTACGGAGCAAATCAGCTGGCAATCGATGACTATACAACGACACTGCTTCGTACCGGCGGCGGTATGGCGATTTCCACCTGCTGCGAAGATATCGAAGCTGCCATGAAGCTGATGGACTGGTCCTACAGCGATGAGGGTGCAGAAATCTGCAACTATGGCTGGGTTGAAGGCGAAACCTATTATGTAGAAGATGGCAAAAAGTATGTTACCACCTTCTATCAGGAGCCATCTGATTACGGCTTCGGCAACAAGAGCTTCTACACAGCCGATGGCGATTTCGGCCTGATCTACCCCAATGTAACCTACGAGGTATCCGGTGATGTAGAGCGCAATGCCACAGATCTCTGGACCCCGGACCCTGATAATGACGCTGCAATTTATTACTATATGCCCGATGCCGCAAGGCTTACCGCCGATGAGGCCGCCGAGGTGACAACCCTGGAGGCAGACCTCGAGACCTATGTCGACAGTGCCATTCTCCGCTGGATGAGCGGGCTGGATGAGCTCAATGATGAGACCTGGAATGCGTTTGTTGCGGATTGCAGCTCCATGCAGCTGGATACCATCCAGGCTGCCTACGAGGCTGCGTTTGAACGTTACCTTGATAACTAATGGAGGTTATTACTATGGAAAAGAAATTCAAAAAGCTGCTTTCCCCTCTGACGATCGGAAATGTGACCCTGAAGGACAGGATCTGCTTCCCCAATGCGTCACCCCATTTCCTGCAGGGGCCTGAGACCTATCCCGCAGAGCCCTACCGTAAGTTCTACGCTAAGCTGGCAAAGAACGGTGCTGCCTATATTGATATGGCGCCCTGGGCAGATCCGCATCAGCGTGACGGTTCCGGTGCCGGCGACCATGTCCGTATGCAGAGCTTTGATATGTCTGACCCCAGCGTGCAGAATTACCTGACTCTGCTGGCAGATGACATTCATTTCTATGGCAGTAAGGTCTGCCTCAACAGCGAGGAAATGCTGCAGAACTATTTCCCTGCAGGCTATATGTTCGGATCCTCTCTTTTCCTCTTTGATATGATGAATATCCCTGAAGGTCCGGAAGGCCCCGGCGGCCCGGAGGGGCCCGGTGGCCCGATGCCCGGTGGTCCCGAAGGCCCGATGCCCGGTGGTCCCGGTGGTCCCGAAGGCCCGATGCCCGGTGGTCCCGAAGGCCCGATGCCCGGTGGTCCCGAAGGCCCGATGCCCGGTGGCCCCGGTGGTCCCGAAGGCCCGATGCCCGGCGGCCCCGAGGGCCCGATGCCCGGTGGCCCGGAAGGACCCGGTGGTCCCGAGGGACCCGGCGGCCCCATGATGATGGAAATGCTTCCCGCAAGTATGTTTGACGATGTGATCAACCCCTATCTGGATGCACTGCAGGTCTATCGTGACTGTGGCTGGGATATGGTATCAGTCAACATCAGCTTCTTCCTTTATAAGTACTTCAACTCCCGTGATGACGAGTACGGCCTGCAGACTCCTGAGAATGCTGCACGCTTTACGAAGCTGCTCTATAGCAAGATCCGTGAACGCTTTGGCAAGGACTTCCTGATCGAATCGATCGTCTACGGCGAGTGGCCCAAGGCCTATGACATCGACTGGCTGGTTGAGGTTCTCAGGGAGCTGGAGGGCAGCTATGATATTCTGATGATCAAGGAGAAGGATGCTGCGGCTAACCATCCCACCGGCTTCCAGTTCACCAAGGGCTATCATCCCAACCTGGAATATGCAAGGAAGATCAAGGCAGCAGGTATTCAGACTCCCATTGCGCTGAACGGCGGCTATCAGGATCCCGAGGAGCTGGAAAGCTATCTCGAGGATGGCATCTGCGATATGTTCTCCATGGGACGCGGCCTCTTCTCGGACTTTGACTATCTTGAAAAGGTTATCACCGGTAAAAATGAGGATATTGTACCATGTGTCTGGTGCAACCGCTGCCACGGTATTGCCCGCGCGCCGTATATGACCTACTGTACGGTCAACCCTGCTTTTGGTCTGGATATCAGCGCTGAGGCAACGATCCCCGCTTCTGTCACGCCGAAAAAGGTTGCGGTCGTCGGCGGCGGCCCCATCGGCATGCGTGCCGCCATTATGGCAGCGCAGAAGGGCCATGCGGTCACGCTCTTTGAAAAGACAGACTATCTCGGCGGCCAGCTCTTCCATAGTGACTATGTCTCCTTCAAGTGGCCGATCCGGAACTATAAGGATTATCTGGTAGCGCAGCTGCAGAAGGTCGGCGTCGAGGTCCGGATGAATACCGAGGCAACCCCGGAGCTTATAGAAGCAGAGGAGTTTGATGCAGTCATCGCAGCCACTGGCGCGTCCCCGAAGATTCCCGCCTTTGCGCAGGATGAGACCGGCAGCCTGAAGGCCGGTGTAATGCAGATCCTGGATGTATTTGGCCATGAGGATCAGGTGGGACAGAAGGTCATCATCGTCGGCGGCTCTGAGACAGGCGTTGAAACCGGTATGCATCTCTGCGAGCTTGGTCATGAGGTAACTGTCCTCACCAGACAGGAGGATGTGGCGCACGACGCTTCTCATCTGCATTCCATTACCATGGCAATCGTTGATTATGATGATTTCGGTGGAGAGATCATGCAGCCCGCCTGGGCAAAGTACCCCGGCTTCAGCAGTATTACAAAGGCAAACACCATCGCCGTCACGCCGAATTCCGTCACCTATGTAGACGAGGCGGGCAACGAGAAGACGCTGCAGGCTGACACCGTGGTGATCTGTGGCGGCATGCAGTCTAACCGCGCCGAAGCAACCGCATTCTTCGCGTCTGCGCCGAAGGTGTATATGGCGGGTGACTGTGACAAGGTCGCAAATCTGCAGGCAGGCAACCGTGCCGCTATGGGCCGTGTTGCACAGATATAAGGAGGTAATCTTATGAGTAAACTATTTGGTGCATGGAACATTTCCGTGAACACCGGCATGAGCTGGGAGAGCGGAACCATGGAGTTCAGCCAGGATGCAGCGACGCTGGGAATCTTCGGCTATAGCACCCCGCTGGGTGAGTACAAGGTGGACGGCGACAGGATGATGGCCGGTACGAACCTCAACACTCCCTGGGGCCAGTATTACATTCAGTTTGACCTGTCCGTTAACGATCAGGACGAACTGACCGGCTATGCAGCCGGCGGCGGCGGAAGCTATCCCATTGTCGGTAAGCGCGCCTGAATTCCAAAAAAGCAATCACCGCCGGTCCTTTTGGACCGGCGGTTTTGCCCTGCATGAATGACAGCTGACAGCAGCATCAGCGGGTCAGGGCATGTAAAGTTTTTACGCCTCTGTTCGGATCGCGCCTTTTGTGGTAGAATAGGCATAAGCACCCGGGTGCCGGGCCTGACCCCGGCAGCAGCCTCGGTGCCGTTGACCTTACAGGAGGAAGTATTATGAACTGGATCCTTTCGGATATTCACAATCTGCCGGTCATTCTCTGCGGCGTGTTTTACAGTGTATTATGCGTGTTCAGTATTGTGACCGGCCTGATCTATGCCGGCGGAAAACGGGCTCTGAACCCTGTCGAGCTATCCGACCGCTTTATGCAGAGGCTGGATACAGAGGAAAAGCTGTGCCGTTTTGCCAGGAGGATGGGCATTGTCACCTTTGTCGTGGGCCTTGTGCAGGGCCTTACCGCCTTTGCTCTGTTTAAGGGGCACAGCGTCCCGTTTTACTGGATCGCGATGGGCTTTAACCTGTTTTCCATCTGCTCGGTGGGCTTTAAGCTGAAGGGGAAGATCAGTGCCTTTCCCCTGTTGAAGCTGGCCTGCTACCTGCTGATCCTGATCATACTGCTGCTGAGCAGCAGCAGGGCTCTGTTTTTCTGGTGAGGGGGATGAAAATGCGGGAGTATCTGGAATATACGCAGAAGAATGCGAAGGACGCTGTGATCATTGCTCTGGTCGGGCTTGCGTTCTGTGTGTGTGGAGTCCTGGCACTGCACAGCAGCAGGCTGATCGGGCTTATACTGATCCTGCTGGGGATCGTAGCGGTGATCAGCGCGGCTACACAGAAGGCCGGTAACCGGCGGGCGATCGAAAGGCTGAAGGCCTCCGGTGAGGCGGAGCAGATCCTGAACGATTTTGCCACCGCGGAAGCGGTCACAGAGGATGCAAAGCTGGGTAAGCGGTACATCTTCCGAAGAAAATATACGGAGCCCATACTGCTTTTGGATGTGGTAAAGGCCGTTTATGCCGAAAAGACGGGCGACGGGGCCGGTGAAACGAATGCCGGCATCTACCTGACGCTCAAAAACGGGCGTGAAGAGAGAATGTGCGGCATTTACGGGCCCGGGCAAAGGGAAACGGCCCGGAGACTCCTAGCGCAGCTCAATGCGCAAAATCCGTGGATCGCCATTGAATAAGCGATTGCTGTTTGTGACTGGAAGCGGGAGCCGAAAACAGAAAACAGAGGAGACCGAGAGCAGCCCTGTGGCACCTCGGTCTTCTTTTTTAACACGGCATAAATCTGTGGTTTATATAAAGGGAAGGGAGCCCCTGACTTAAGGGCATGGGCTCCTCTGTAAGCTTATACAGCTGTATCCGTCTGCAGAAGCTCACTGAGCTTTATATTTTCGCTGTAATCCACATCGAGCTCGATCACGGAAGGTACTGTCTGTGAAAAAGCTTCCTCCAGGATTGGGATCAGCTCCGAAGCGGAGCTTACACGATACCCTTTGCAGTGCATTGCTTCGGCCAGCAGCTTGAAGTCCGGATTTGTGAAATCGACATAGCAGTCATCTCCAAACTGCTCCTGCTGCTTCCATTTGATCAGTCCGTAGCTGTTATCCTTCCAGATCAGGGTTACAAACGCTACCCCTTCACGGACGGCGGTTTCCAGCTCCTGCATGTTCATCATAAAGCCGCCGTCACCGGTTACCGCCAGAACCCGCTTTTCCGGATTCAGCAGCTTTGCCGCAAATGCACCCGGGATTGCGATTCCCATACTCGCGAAGCCGTTTGAGATGATGCAGGTGTTGGGCTCATAGCAGTCATAATGGCGGGCGATCCACATTTTATGAGCGCCCACATCTGAAACAAGGATATCTTCCCGGCCCATCACGCTTCGGACATCCCGCAGGATCCTTGCCGGCTTCATGGGGAAGTGCTCGGAAGCTTCCATCTCCGCGTGATTCCGCTCAATCCTCCTGCGGATGGCGAAGGCAGCCTCCGGCTCCTCTGATCTGTGCGCGATACGCAGGATCTGGTACAGGCTGTCATTCACCTCGCCGATCACCTCGACCTCCGGCTGGTACAGCTTGTTGACATCCGCTGCGGTTGCTGCGATATGGATCAGGGTCATGTCCTCACGGGATTCCCATTTCTGCGGTGCGCACTCCACCAGATCATAGCCAATGGCAATGACCATATCTGCCTGAGAGAAGAGCTCGTTTACATAATCCCGCTGTGGGATTCCGATTGTCCGCAGGCAATACGGGTCATCCACCGGGATAATACCCTTTGCCATCATGGTGTTGACCACCGGGATATGCAGCCTTCTGGCAAACTCCGTAACGGCCGCGGCTGCGCCAGCACGCACTGCGCCGGACCCTGCCAGAATGACCGGACACGCTGCCGCGCTGATAAGATTTGCCGCCCGGGCAATCATATCCGGGCTGGAAAAATCCACCTGTGGCTGCTGCTTTCTCAGAGGCCGTGCGTCACAGGGCAGCTTTGCGATGTCCTTCGGCAGGTCCAGATGACAGGAACCCGGCTTTTCTCCCTCGGCATATTTAAAGGCCAGTCTGCAAAATTCAGACACCATATCTGCGCGCATGACGATCTTCGAACGCTTTGTGATTGGCTGGAACATTGCGGTCAGATCAAGGTACTGATGGGAGGTCAGCTGCATTTTATCTGTGCTGACCTGACCTGTGATCGCGACCAGAGGTGCGCCGTCCAGATAGGCATCCGCGACACCTGTCACAAGATTGGTCGCGCCCGGCCCAAGTGTGGCGAGGCAGACGCCGGCCCTGCCTGTGAGCCTTCCATAGACATCCGCCATAAATGCCGCGCCCTGCTCATGCCGGACGGGGATAAAGCGGATGCTGCTGTTACGGATCGCGAACATCAGGTCCAGCGTTTCCTCACCGGGGATCCCGAAAATATATTCTACGCCCTCGGCCTCAAGGGATTCGATCAGTACCTCGGCGGTATTCTTCTGTATAATTTCATTCATATTCTGTTCCTCGCTTTTCTGAAGCAATAAAAAAGCGCTGTGAAGCCGCCACCCAAAGTGGTTCTGACTTCACAGCGCCGTTGCTGCTACAGGATGCCGCTATTCTAGCCGATTTCCATGGAAAATGCAATGCTTTTTCTTCGGAAATTCTGTTTCCGGCGCAGCTTTCTCACTTGACACAGGCCGGACCGCCCGCTATAATACAGCCCATAGACAAGGGCGTCTGCGTTTTGCAGGCGCCTGTTTTTTTCGGAATGGAGGACCCAATATGAGACCTGTGATCGGACTGATCCCGCTGTATGATGATGAAAAGGACAGCTACTGGATGCTGCCCGGCTATATGAAGGTACTGGAGCAGTGCGGCGCGCTGCCTTTGATGCTGCCGCTCACAGACTCTGAAGACGAGCTGGAGCAGTGCCTGCAGCTGACAGACGGGCTTCTTCTGACCGGCGGCCATGATGTCGGGCCGAATGTCTACGGCTCGGAGGCTTCACCGCTGTGCGGTACGCCCTGCCGGCTGCGGGATCGGATGGAAGCGTACCTGCTGACACGGGCGATCCAGCTGGATCTGCCTGTCCTGGGTATCTGCCGCGGCATTCAGTTTATGAATGCGGCACTGGGCGGCACGCTGTATCAGGACCTGCCCTCGGAGCATCCCTCTCCAGTTGAGCATCATATGGCTCCGCCCTATGACCGTGGTGTCCACAAGGTGCTTGTTGCGGAGGGCTCCCTGCTCGCTTCTCTCATCGGTGCCGGCGTCCACAGTGTCAACAGCTATCATCATCAGGCGATCAGGGAACTTGCCACATGCCTTCGGGCCATGGCTGTTTCCGAGGATGGGCTGATCGAGGCGGTTGACTATCCCGGCAGACGTTTTATTGTCGGGGTCCAGTGGCATCCGGAGTTTTCCTATGAAAGTAACACAGAAAGCACCGCTCTGATACAGGCATTTGTTCATCAATGTGCACAGAAATCATAAAATGCAGGATTCTTTGATTGACATTTCATTTTTAGGTGATAACATAGGATCATAGGACATCAATGGCGATGCATTTTGCAAGTCATTGATGTCCTTCTTTTATTTTAAGCAAACTGAAAGGATGAAATCACATGAAAAAACTGATTGCGCTGCTTGCTGCCATGGCACTGCTTTTAAGCCTTGCAGCCTGCGGAAGCTCTTCTGCTTCTGCTTCCACCACCTCCGATGAGGCTTCTGCATCTGAGGCCGCCACATCTGAGGCTTCTGCTGCCGGGGCTGCCGCCGGCTCTGATAAGACCTGGGTCATCGCAACCGACACCGCCTTCAAGCCCTTTGAATACACTGACGATAATGGCGACTTTGTCGGCATTGATATGGACATTCTCGCAGCCGTTGCGGAGGATCAGGGCTTCAGCTACGAGGTTCAGGTCCTGGGCTGGGACGCTTCCATCGCTGCCTGTCAGGCAGGTCAGGCTGACGGCATGATCGCTGGCGCCTCCATCACCGACGAGCGCAAGGAATCCGGCTGGATCTTCTCCGACGGCTACTACGATGCCAACCAGTCCATGGCTGTCAAGACCGGCTCCGGCATCACCGGCTTTGCCGATCTCGATGGCAAGGATATCGCAGTCAAGACCGGCTCCATGAGCGCAACCTATGCTGAGAGCATGGTCGATGATTACGGCTACAACATCGTCTACTTTGAGGATTCTCCCACCATGTATCAGGCCGTTGTCGGCGGTCAGGTAGCTGCCTGCATCGATGATACCCCCATTATGGCCTGCAACATCAAGGAGACCGGTATCGACATGGAGATCGTCGAGGGCACCGGCAACGAATCCGCAGCCTATGGCTTTGCAGTCTTCACCGCGGACAATCAGGAGCTGGTTGACATGTTCAACGCCGGCCTTGCAAATATCAAGGCAAACGGCACCTATGATGAGATCATCGCAAAGTATCTCGGTTAAGTAACCAGAGTTCGCCGGCGGGGCACCGCACAGTGCCCCGCCTTATCTTAATTTGAAAGGAGCTGACAGGCCTTGTCCCGAATTCTCACCAACTACGGTGTTCTTCTTCTGCAGGCTATGGGGCAGACCCTTCTGCTGGCCCTTTGCGGTCTGTTTTTCGCATGTATCCTGGGTCTGATCTTTGGTATGTTCAGCGTAGTCAAAAATAAAGCGCTGAATATCATCTCACTGCTGTTTGTCAACATCATCCGGGGCGTTCCGATGATCGTTCTGGCATTCTTTATCTACTTCGGCATGCCCTATCTGTTCAATACCATTCTCGGCTTCAGCGGAGTGAACCTGACCGCACTGCAGGCAGGCACCATCTGTCTTGCTCTCAACTGCGGTGCCTATATGGCGGAGATCATCCGGGCAGGCATTGAGTCTGTGGAGAAGGGCCAGATGGAAGCTGCCAGAAGTCTCGGACTCCCCTATTGGCGCTCAATGCAGCGGGTTGTACTGCCGCAGGCGATCCGCACGATGATCCCCAGTATCGTGAACCAGTTCATCATCACCCTGAAGGACACCTCGATCCTCTCTGTCATCGGCTTCCCGGAGCTGGTCAATACCGCAAAAAACGTGCAGGCAAATACATTCCTGTCCTTTCAGACCTGGGCGATCGTCGGAGTTATGTATCTGATCGTCATCACCCTGCTTTCTGTCCTGGCGAAATATCTGGAAAGGAGACTGAACAATGGCCGTTAATACCAGCAATGTCAAGATCCATGTTTCCCACCTGAAAAAGAGCTTTGGAAAGCTGGAGGTCCTGAAGGATATTTCCACAGACATTTACGAGGGCGAGGTTGTTGTCATCATCGGTCCCTCAGGAAGCGGCAAGTCCACCTTTCTCCGCTGCATGAACCGCCTCGAGGAGATCACCGGGGGCGAGATCATTGTGGACGGCACAGACATCACCGACCGGAAGACCAACCTCAATAAGATCCGTGAGCGGGTCGGCATGGTATTTCAGCACTTCAACCTGTTCCACAACCTGAATGTCATGCGGAACCTGACGCTGGCTCCCGTGGATCTGAAAAAAGCAGATAAAGCCTCGGCGCAGGCACAGGCGCTGAAGATGCTTGAGCGCGTCGGTCTGAAGGACAAGGCGGATGCCTATCCGGCTCAGCTCTCCGGCGGCCAGAAGCAGCGTGTGGCGATCGCCCGGGCCCTGTGCATGAATCCGGATATCATGCTGTTTGATGAGCCCACCTCTGCGCTGGACCCTGAAATGGTGGGTGAAGTGCTTCAGGTAATGAAGCAGCTTGCCGCAGAGGGTATGACCATGGTCATCGTTACCCACGAGATCGGTTTTGCCCGTGAGGTTGCCGACCGCGTTATTTTTATGGACGGCGGCTATATTGTCGAAGAGGGGCCCCCACAGGAGGTCATTCTGAATCCCAAAGAACCACGTACCATCGATTTTCTCAACAAGGTGCTTTAGAAAAAGCCGCCGCCCGCGCAATCAGCCACCGGGCCTCAGTCGTGCTTTTAAGCAGTAAAGAACTCACTGAAGTGACGATGCACCAATGAGAAATGCCCGCAGCCGATGTGGCTGCGGGCATTGTGCGTATTCAGTGATTTTAGAACGGCAGGTCTGTGGCCGGGCGCTTAGTCGATCCGGATCACAACACCGGCTTTGCTGATACCCTCGCCGGAGGACTTGACATCGATGCAGCGCCAGCCGAGAGGCGTCAGGCACATGATGACCTGATCCTCACCTTCCTCGGTGACATCATTTTCGTAGCGAAGGTCCATGTTGCTGACAGTCTCCAGCGAAACGTCCACCCAGAGATACTGCAGATCAAGACCGGAAATATCTGCCTGCGTCCAGTACTCGTTGAAATCCTCAACGGTTGTAATGGTGGCGATGGAGCCATTGTTGTCATAGGCGGCCCAGCCGGCGGTCTCCCAGGTGTTTCTGCCGGCAACGATCATATAGGTTGCGCCGTCTTCGCCGGTAAAGGTGTAGGTGTCATCCGCGGCAGCGGGGGTAGCGGAGGGTGCGGGAGTGGCAGTGGGGGTTGCGTCACCGGGTGCGGTGTCGGACAGGTATGCCTTGTTGACATAGCCAACCTGATCGCCGTAGACAACACGGTAATAGGTGTCATTGGCGGCATCCACATAGCCGATCTTGGTGCCCAGCGGGATCTGGTCCACTGCGGTCAGGCCAGTGGCATCTGCCCACAGATAGCAGGAGATGTTGACGTTGGCAACATACATGTCCTTGGTGACCTTTACGGTGGAGGCAGGAGCGGTGGCGGTCAGGTAGGAGCTGCTGATATAGCCGATCATACCCTTGTAGTTGACCAGATAGTAGCTGTTGGTGGTCTTCTCGATCAGGCCAACCTGGGTGCCCAGGTATACGGTGCCCATGACTTCCTTTGTGTCAATGTCAGACAGCAGGTAGCAGGCAACATCCACATTGTTGACATAGAGGTAGTCGATGATCTTGTATTCCTTCTCGGGCTTGGTGGTGGCAAGGAAGCACTTGTTGACATAGCCGGTCTTGTCATTGTAGCGGACCTGCCAGAAGGTGACGCCGGTGTTGTCCAGCACCTCAACCTCGGTGGCCAGAGGAATGGTATCAAGAATGTCAGAATGGCTGGGGTCATTGGTCTCCAGCAGATAGCAGGCCACATCGACGTTTGCGATGTACATGGTGGCAACTGCCTTGGTCTCTTCAGCAGCGGGAGTGGGAGTGGGTGCGGTGGTGACCTCAGGGTCCTCTGCAATCTTGTCGGTCGCATGCAGCATGCCGTCAAGGACAGTCATGGCAGTGGTGTTTACGTCGATCTCAACCAGACCGACATAGTCGGTGAAGTTGTTGGTCTTCGCGTCAAAGTTGTCATAGCAGCGGAAGGTCATTGCGCCATCGCAGGCTGCGAGATAGACAGCCCAGACGTCGAAATAGTCCTCGATCAGGGCCTGAGCAGCCTCAGGGGTGAGCTCGGTGCCACTCACGGCAGGAGCGGTGGTAGCCTCGGCAGCGGGTTCAGTGGCGGCTTCGGCAGCGGGCGCTTCGGTAGCGGCTTCGGCAGCGGAGGCAGCGGCCTCAGGAGCCTCAGAAGCAGCGGAAGCAGCGGCAGAGGCAGAGGCTTCGCTCTGGCTGGACTGACAGCCGGTGAGCACGCCAAGCAGCATGCAGAGCGCGAGCATCAGTGCGATTACCTTTTTCATGAAAATTCTCCTTTTCTGTTTGTCCGCGGCCGGTGCCCTGCAGGCGGAAGGCCTGCCAACAGATCCTTGCGCTGACTGCGGTTACAAAATACTGGTGATTGTTTCTTCAATTCAGATGCTCCGGATCAATTTAACAATTACGTGAGTAATTGTATATAAAACCGGGTGAAAAATCAACTGCAAATCAACAGGAATATGGTAACAGAGCCGTCAGAAGAAAGGATTCCCGGATCCATAAAAGGGCACGCTGCAAAACTGGATCGCAGCGTGCCCGATTTTATTTACAATGGTTTCCGCGGCGCGGGAAGCCGGCAGCGGACCGGAGCCTCCGGCGGCAGATGCCGGATCAGGTACCGATCGACATGTAGACATCTACGGCATTCTGATAGAGCTCGGTCATGCGCTCGATGTCAAAGTTGTTCTCAACGTCAGCGATAAAGCTGTCCCAGTCATCCATGGAGCGTTCGCCGATGATAAACTGCAGGACATTGGTGCTGACAAAGCTGCCGACATCATTGTTTATGGTGCTGTACTCGGTTTCGTCATCCGCATCCCAGGAAGCGCCGGGAACGGCGAGGGTGGTGCCATCCCGCATCCACACATCGATCGCCAGCATCTGCGCGTCGGTGTAGCCCAGGTAGTTGCGCTCGTTGATGCAGATGGAGCACGGTGTGGAGGAGGTGTACTTGATCAGGGCCAGCGCAAAGGCATAGCCGTCCGGGTTGTTGGTGACCAGCTCGGTAAGCTCGGGCTCTCCGTCCGCGTTGTATTCAAAGGATACGCCCTCAACACCGTAGTTGGCCAGGATGATGCCATCCTCAGAGTAGAAGTAGTCGATGATCCGGCAGGCAAGCTCGATATCGGGGCAGGAGCAGGCGACAGCCGCGCCACCCTTGGAGACCCAGCTGGTTCCGGCATCGTCAAACAGGACCTTGTCGCCCTCGTTCAGTACAACAGGACGGACCGGCTCTACGTCTGCCTCCGGCTCATAGCCGGACAGGTTGGTGATACCGTTTACAGAGGTGCTGAAGAAGCCGCAGGCATTGCCGACAAGCTCATCATCGGTGGCGTTGTTGTTGTAGGTCTGCGAGACAAAATCCGGGGAGATCAGACCCTCGGCGTACCAGTCGGCCATGTTCTGGACGTAGGCACGGAAATCATCGGTGGGAACGCAGTACTCTACAGCGCCGTCCCGGTAGATGAAGCCGCCTACAGTGCTGGAGGCGCCGGCATCAAAGGCGATATTATAGGCAATGTTCAGGGAACAGCCGCCCACAGAGGACACCCACAGCGGGTACTGACAGTCATTCTGGTTCTGGAAGGCCAGCAGGACCTCGTGCAGGTCATCGACAGTGACGGGTGTTTCCAGCCCGTCCGCATCCAGCCAGTCCTGACGGATGGCGGGACCGCCGGAGACCTGAAGCCCGGACTGAATATTGCAGGCCAGGGGCACATTTCCGCTGAGGGTATAGACGTCGCGGGCAATGGCCGGGTTGTTATCAAGGATATCAAAATAGTTCGGCATGACGCTCTCATAATCCTTATAGTTGACGATGATGTCACCGTCAATGAGGTCATCATAGGCAGTGTTGCAGAACATGCCGAAATCAAAGATCATGTCCGGCAGATCGTTTGCGGCAATCATCAGAGACATGGAATCGGATGCGGTCAGCAGGTTGGCAGTGGTGAATTCCAGCGTGACGCCGGTGCGCTTCTGAAGCTCGGCGTAAACCTGTCCGTCTGTTCCGTAGTCTTCAATGACAGCCATGACGGGAGGTACAACGTAATCCCAGGCGGTCAGGGTAACAGGCTCATCCACCAGCGGCATGGGCTCGGCCTCGGTATAGGTGCGGATGATCTCCGTGTCGGAGATCTCAACAGCCTCGGGGACGTCCTCCTCCTCCACTGAAGCCTCTGCCTCAGCGGGGGCGGCCTCTTCATCGGCGGATGCCGGGGCAGCTTCCTCTGCCGGTGCTTCCTCCGGCTCTGCTTCGGCTTCCAGTGCGGATGCAGCCTCTTCGGCGGCTGATACTGCTGCAGTGCTTTCCGCTTCGGATGCCGCTGCGCTGCTGCTGCCGCAGCCGGCGAATACACTGATCATGAGCGCCAGGCAGATCAGCAGTGCCGGTATAGCGGTTTGTTTCTTCATAAAAGACTCCTCCTTTTCTATTGTGCATGCTGTGTTTCATGCCATCTGCAGGCCTTCCTTCATGCACTGCATCCATTATAAAACTTCAGATTTTTAACAAAATAACGGATTTTTGATTCCGGTACTGAAATTTTACATTTGTGCGGGACGTCAGGGGAAATCCGGTGAAGCACCGCTGCCTTGCCGGGGCTTCTGTGTTGGGCAGGGATTCTATTTTGCGGCTTTCGCAGAATAGAACCGGCTAAACTGCTGAAGGAGACATGGATTCCCTGTCGGACCCCCGCTATAATAATGCCATGATCCAAACAATATTTAAGCTTAAGGCGTTCAAGGGAGGTTTTTTTATGTTGACGCTGATCCTTGTTGTTATAATCCTGTCCTGTGTGGGTGGCATCTTCAGACGCCCCTTCGGATATCGCAGATATCACGGCCTGTTCGGCCGCGGCTTCTGGTTCCGCCCTCCCATGGGCGGTATGCACGATCATCATATGGGCGGCCCCATGGGCGGTATGCATCATATGGGTGGCCCCATGGGTGGCGGTCACGGCTTTGGTGGTGGCATGGGCCACGGCGGCCCCGGCGGCCCCGGCAGACATTAAGGCCGGCAGAATACAGGATTACGGCATAAACGCACACAGGCGGTGGGGATGTCCCCCATCGCCTGTTCTTTCTGCGTCTGCCCCGGATCGCCCGTTTATCCGCCTGCATAATGGCATAATAAGCTGTCAGAAGCCTGCGGTTTATGATAAAATAGAAACCGGGTGATGATATGGAAAAGACAAGATGCCGCTGGTGCAACCCGGCCAATCCCCTTTATATCCGCTATCACGATGAGGAGTGGGGCCATCTCAGGACAGATGACGGCTATCTGTTTGAGATGCTGCTTCTGGAGTCCTTTCAGGCGGGACTGTCCTGGGAGTGTATCCTGAACAAGCGGGAGGGCTTCAGACGGGCCTTTGACGGCTTTGACCCGGAGCGGGTGAGCCGCTATGACGACAGCAGGGTCGCGGAGCTTCTTTCGGACCCGGGCATTGTGCGAAACCGTCTGAAGATCCGGGCAGGCATCCAAAATGCCGGGATCTTCCTGCAGCTCCAAAGGGAATACGGCTCCTTCTGGGCTTATCTCTGCGGCTTTACGGGCGGAAGGGTCCTTTACGAGGCACATCAGGTGACGAACGGCCTTTCGGACGCGATCTCCGCGGACCTGAAGAAACGCGGCATGAAATTTGTCGGCAGCACAATCATCTACGCCTACCTGCAGGCGATCGGTGTGATCAACTCCCACGAGCCGGCGTGCTTCCTCTGTCCGGCGGAAAGCGTAAAAACCGTATAAAGAACCGGGCGTGGCGGAGCTGTTCGGCGTCTGAATGGTCTGAAACAACGGAACGTAAGGGGAGCGTTTATGAGTAAAAAATTAACGGAAATGACGCTGGAGGAGCTTTGGACCCTGTTCCCAATTTTCCTTGTGGAGCACAATGAGAAATGGAAGGATGACTACCGCGAGATAGAGGCCCTGCTGAAGGAGCTGCTGGCCGCCTGCCCGGCCGACAGGATCAGCCACATCGGCAGCACCTGCATCGGGAACATATGGGCCAAGAATATTGTGGATGTTCTGGTGGAGCTCCCCGTGGACAGTGATCTGGCGGAGGCGGCACAAGTGCTGGAGGCAGGCGGCTTTCTCATCATGTCGGCCGGGGCGGAGCGGATCTCGCTGAACAGAGGCTATACCCCCGAGGGCTTTGCAGAGAAGGTTTATCATGTGCATCTCCGCTACACCGGGGATAATGACGAGCTGTATTTCCGGGACTATCTGAATGAATATCCGGAGATCGCCGGAGAGTACGAGCGGCTGAAGCTGGAGCTGTGGAAGCGCTTCGAGCACGACCGGGATGCCTATACTTTGGCGAAGACGGATTTTATCCGGTTGCAGACTGAGGCTGCCCGCAGAAGATACGGGGACAGATATGGCCCACGCTGCCTCTGATGGCCCTGCTGCCGGACAGCCAAGATGTAGCGGAAGGCCGGCAGCAGTATCGAAAACGCAATAAAAAGGAATGCTCCAAAGGAGACCTGCCCGGTCGGGCGGGTCTCCTTTTTCTGTATATGGAAACACATTTTTTGCGGAGAAAACCCTGAAAAATAGAATTATATTCTAAATTAAATGCTTGACATAAAATAAAATTTGATGTAATATCCTATTATCTGACAAGGAACTGCATTCGTGTTAACTGAGAATGGAATGAGGTTCATTATTATGCGCGAAACAAATGGAAGCAGGGGGCGTGATGATATGAAGGCCATGATCGAACAGGTCAAGGTGCTGGTCAGCCAATACCCCACAATGAAACAGCAGCAGCGTTTGCTGCTCATGGAGCTCAATGGTGTCGGCAGCATCAGCGAGCAGGACATTATCGACCAGATGACCTACACCAGGTCAGATGGCCCCGCGGTCATGCACAGCGGCACCGCGGACAGGACCGCGCAGATCGCGGCGGACCTGACAGAGCGTCTGGCAGATGCCAACCGGAAGCGGACGGAACAGCTGCAGACCGAATACCTCCGTCTGACCCAGGAGCTGACCTTCTTTGAGGGGGCGGCAAAGGCCCTGACGGGCAGGAGCGGCGAGGTCTTTCGTGCGCTGTATCTGGAGGGTGTGCACTGGCAGGAGCTGGAGGACCGGCTGTATATGGCCCGTTCCAACATTTATTACCAGCGGAACAAGGCGGTCCGGCAGCTGGCAGAATTTTACGATGTGCGGGGCAAGGTGATCCCCGACTGGACAGCATGCTGATAAAGGGAGATGCGTATGAGCATGAAATAAGCAGGGACGAAAGCCACCCGGAACCGGATCAGAACTGAATTAGAACCAAATTAGAACCAAATTAGAACCGAATTAGAACTGAATTAGAACTGAATTAGAACCGAATTAGAACCAAATTAGAACTGACATTCAACAGATTATCTGCTACAATTATAATCGTCAGAGAAGGTGAGAGGGGCCTCAGGGCAACCGACCTCCCGGACAAAGATCAATACCGTATATATGCGCTGCAGCGTGCCCCCGGGCAAGGCTGCGGCGCAATTTTTATGCCCTGCGGCCCTTTGGCCGCGGAAGGAGGTAAAGCAATGGAAGAAGAAACCCCCGGCCTGCAGCCGGCAACAGACACAGATCCCAAAGCCAGAGCCCCGGGAAGGCCGGAAAGGTTGGGAAGGCCGGAAAGAACGGAAAGGCCGGAAAGCCCGGGAAAAACGGAAGAACCGGAGCAGACCGGATCACGCTCCTTCCTGGAGTCGGTCCGGCGCTTTGGCGTGCTCCCGGCGGAGGCCGGACGGGCAGCAGAGATCCGGCAGACCTATGGCCTGGCGGCGGAGGCGGGCATCTCGCATTACGATTCCGCCACGGCCGGCATCTGGCTCCGTGCGGAGGATACCGGCAACAAGGATCTGCTGAACTTTCTCCGGGATACCGGCGGCGAAAAGCCCTCCAGCACCAACAGCCGTAGCGCCGGACCGGAGGCAGGTACCGGAGACCTGACGGACCTGACCGACAGCGGGCTTCGGAAGGAGGATCTGGAGCAGCTGACCGACAGTGAGCTGCTGGCCCTCTACAGGGCGCTGGAGCGGAAGGAGGCTGAAGCGGATGGATGACCCGAAATCCCTGAAGCAGGCCGTCCGGCGGGAGCTGATCCGGCGGGAGCTGGCCAGACGTCACTACGCCGAATACCTGCCCTATATCCACGGCAGCTGCTGGAAGCGGACCGCCATGTCCGAATTTCTGGCCCGGGAGGTGGAGCGCTTTCTGGAGACCGACACCGGCAACGCCTACGACATCCTGATCGTGGAGACGGCGCCCCAGCACGGCAAGAGCATGACCATCTCCGAGACCCTGCCCAGCTGGTACCTGGGCCGCTATCCCACCCGGCGTGTCATTGAGGTCAGCTATAACGACGATACCGGCGAGCGCTTTCTGCGCACCAACAAAGAGAAGATCAAACGGGCCGGCCGGCAGCTCTTTGGTATCGAGATCGGCCGGGTGGACCGCTCCGACCACTTTGAGCTGACCGGCGGCGGCATGATGCTGTCCCGTGGCATCAAGGCCGGCATCACCGGCAACCCCGCGGACCTGATGATCATCGATGACCCCATCAAGAACCGGCAGGAGGCCGACAGCGCCACCACCCGCAACATGCTCTGGGCAGAATGGCTGAACTCCATGAAATCCCGTCTGTCCGCCGGGGCAAAGGTCATCGTCATCATGACGCCCTGGCACGAGGACGACATGGCCGCCCGTCTGCTGAAGAGTGAGCGCTGCTGTCGGCTGCTACGGCTGCCGGTGGAGGCCGGCGAGAACGACCCCATGGGCCGGGCACCCGGCGAGCCCCTCTGCCCCGAGATCGGCAAGGACGCCCTCTGGCTGCGGCAGTTTAAGGAGAGCTACCTGAATGACCCGGAGGGTGGCCCCCGGGCCTGGAATGCCCTCTACATGTGCAGCCCCGTGGCAGAGGCCGGCAATCTGGTGGACCGCAGCTGGTGGCGCTTTTACCGGCCGGCGGCAGTGGCGGACCCGGACAGCTTCGGCACCGTCTGCATCAGCGTGGACGCGGCCTTTAAGGACCGGGCAGAGAATGACTATGTGGCCATTCAGGTCTGGGGCAAGCGGGGGCAGGACTGCTACCTGCTGCAGTCCGTCAACGAGCATCTGGACTTCCCGGCAACGCTGGAGCGCATCCGGCAGCTGCGGCGCAGCTACCCCCGGGTCACCCGGGTCTATATCGAGGACAAGGCCAACGGCAGTGCCATCATTCAGGTGCTGCAGCGGGAGATGCCCGGTGTGGTGCCGGTGGAGCCGCTGGGCGGCAAGGTGGCCCGGGTCAACGCCGTTTCCCCCATGATCGAGACGGGGCATGTCTACCTGCCGGAGGGGGCCGACTGGCTGGAGGATTTTCTGCGGCAGTGGTCGGATTTCCCCGCCGGCAGGCACGATGATATGGTGGATGCCGGCAGTCAGGCCTTAAGCCGTCTGAGCTATAGCTGGGGCGGAGAGGACGCAGCGGAACAGCACGATCAGCGAACACGGTGGTCGCATCCGCTGCTGAGTCCCCGCCTCTGGCTGCCCTACAGAAGGAGGCAGATTTAAATGCATGACAGTGATACCCGTACCCGGGCCTTCTCGCTCTATGAGGAGGGCCGGGCCTTTAACAGCCGTCTGGTACCGGACTATTACACGCTGGTTGACACCAACGCGGAGTTCTTCATCGGCAACCAGTGGCTGAACCTGCCCGAAACCCCGGAGACGGCCGGCATGCCCAAACCGGTCTTCAACATCATCAAGCGCATCACCAGTGTGCTGGTGGCCCAGATTACAAGCGGCGGCCTCAGCGTCAATCTCGAACCCCTCTCCTATTACACCGGCGGCCCCGGGGACAGTGGAAACGGTGGCAGCGGGGACGGGGGCTTCAGCGCAACGGAGTTTGCCCAGGCAGAGGTCAACAACCTGCTGGAGAAGTTCAAGCTGGAGTACCGGATGCGGGAAGCCCTCTTTGACGGGGCCCGCACCGGCGATTACTGTGCCCATTTCTACTGGGACCCGCTGGCGCGACCCTACGGCGGCGCCAGTGGCGGCTACCGGGGCGAGATCCGCATGGAGCTGGTGGACGGCGTCAACATCATGTTCGGCAATCCCAACACCCCGGAGGTGGAGGATCAGCCCTACATCCTGCTGATCGGCAGGGACACGGTGAAAAACCTGCGGGCCGAATACCTGCGCAGCCATCCCGGGGACTATGAGGGGGCCCGGGCCATCCGGCCGGACAGCGACTGGACCGGCCAGACCGCCTCCTCCGGCAAGCTGGAGCTGACCAATGAAGACAGCGCCAAATGTCTTTACATCTACCTCTACGAGCTGACGGAGGATCCTCCGGAAGGACCGGAAAGCCCGGAAGGACGGGAAAGCGCTGAAAGCCCGGAAGGACGGGAAGGACGGGAAGGCCCGCAGGCCGGGGCGCCGCAGCCCCGGGTGGTGGTGACCAAATGCACCCGGGGCCAGACCATTTTCGAGCGGGCGGAGACCGGCCTCAGCCGTTACCCCATCGCCTGGGCCAACTGGGAGCGGCAGAAAAACTGCTACCATGGCCGGGCGCTGGTCACCGGGGTCATCCCCAACCAGATCTTCATCAACACCATGTATGCCATGGTCATGCGGCACCTGCAGCTGGAGGCCTTCCCCAAGATCGTCTTCAATGCGGATCTGGTGCCCTGCTGGACCAATGACATCGGCAGCAGCATCGGCGTCCACGGCATCCAGCCCGGCGAAAATGTGGCGCAGGTGGCCTCCATCATCAAGCCGGCGGACATGTCCGGCCAGATTTTAAGCTCCATCGACCGGGTGGTGGAGCTGACCCAGGACTGTCTGGGCGTTACGGATGTGCAGCTGGGCACCCAGCAGGCGGACAATACCTCGGCCATCATGGTAGTGCAGCAGAACGCCGAGGTCCCGCTGGATAACATCCGGGCCGGCCTCTACGAGTGGATGGAGGACATTGTAAAGATCCTGCTGGATATGATGGGCACCTATTACGGCAGGCGGCCCATCGTCCGCAGCCGCAGCATGCAGGCCATCTCCGAGGACCCGGTCAGCGGTGCTCCCCTGCTGGATCCGGCCACCGGCATGCTGCAGACCGTGGTCCGGGAGCGCCGGGTGCTGGAGCCCTTCGACTTTTCACAGCTGAAGGAGGTCTGGCTGAAGGTCCGGGTGGATGTTGGCAGCTCCACCGCCTACAGCGAGATCGCCATGACCCAGACGCTGGACAACCTGCGGGAGGCCGGGCTCATCGATCTGGTGGAGTATCTGGAGCGCGTACCGGATAAGCTGATCCCCATGAAGCAGGACCTGATCGACCGTCAGCGGCAGCAGAATGCCACCGCGGGCGGCGTCACCGCGGGCAGTGCCCTGCCGGATGGCAGCCCCGCGTCCGGGCAAACCCCGGTCACCGCCGGTGTGGCGCCGGACGGACAGGCAGAAGGGAAACCCTCAGCCGGGAATGGCAGAAAGAAAAAGACCGTTACGAAATACCTGTTCGATAAGGCACTTGACACCGCAAAGGTGACCGGAACCCTGTCCGGCAGCCAGCAGAGCATCTTCGCAAAGCTGCCCACCAGCGTAAAATCCACACTGGCGAAAAACGCCGGTAACAAACTGAACCGATAGGAGGTACAACCCATGAACGAAGCATTTGACCCTGCAGTCCTGCAGGATGACGACCTGTTTACGCCGCCCGCTGACGGGGCGGCTCTTTTTAACGGCTTTGAC
>R14__coassemble_185_pt1 | contig 52000 bp, 42 predicted proteins | sample R14__metabat2_high_PE_043 | metagenome-assembled genome bin R14
TCATAGCATTTCTGCGGGGGCTGTGCAAGCTGGAAGCCAAGGTGCGTCGATATTTCGACGGAGAATTGCTTTGCGTTACTTTTATATAGCGCTGTTCAGGAAGATAGGGTATAATGAGCTGATAAATCAATCTCCCACTTTTATCGAGGGCACCAAGGCATGACAAAACTGATAGTCAAAAAGATTTTCATATGCTGCATTCTCATACTGGGACTGCCTGGAATGAGCAGTTGTACGGTGGAAAGCAAGCCCCTGGCTGAAGCAAGAACAATCCCAGGGGCTGACACCATTGTGGAAGCTGCGGATTCGCCCCTGGCGGCCGCAGCTGATTCGGTTTCAGAAGAGACGCCGGCTGTTTTTGACCCCTACAGCGTTCCGGACTATGATGGTAGCAGTCCATATTCTGTTATAAACAACAATATCCCCTATTTTTCAGCAGATGAAAAGACGACTGATGTCTTCGAAATCTATAGCGAACTGGACGAGTTGGGCCGATGCGGCGTGGCATATGCAAATATCTGCATTGACATCATGCCAACCGAGGAGCGTGGTGAAATTGGTTCGATCAAGCCTTCCGGATGGCAGACAGTTCGATACGACGATCTGATTGAGAAGAAGTATCTTTATAATCGCTGCCATTTGATCGGTTATCAGCTGGCAGGAGAAAACGCGAATGAAAAGAACCTGATTACAGGGACCAGATACATGAATGTCAGTGGCATGCTGCCGTTTGAAAACCAGGTGGCGAGCTATGTAGAAGCATCAGGGAACCACGTACTCTATCGGGTCACGCCGGTTTTTGACGGGGACAACCTGGTTGCAAGCGGTGTGCTGATGGAGGCTTGGTCCGTTGAGGACAACGGCGAAGGGGTATGTTTCAATGTGTTCTGCTATAACGTGCAACCGGGCATTGAGATTGACTATACCGATGGCAGCAGCTGGATTGCCGGAGCTGAGTATGCGGCTTCTGAAATATCAGAAAGCATTCCGAATACCGAAACTGAAATAGGAACGGAATCAGGAACGGAATCAAAACTGGATTCAGAGGATAGCAGAGATCAGAATCGTGCCGATGGTAGCAGTTCGGACGGTAGTGTGGTTGAAATTGCAACTGACGGAAGTGTTGAAGCCGCGGAAGCATCTGACTGCGAAGAGTCGGCCGATCCGGATTATGTTCTGAATACCGCAAAGCTGAAGATTCACTACCCCTGGTGCAGCAGTGTTGACCAGATGTCTGACAAGAATAAGGAGGAATACTGGGGCAGCATTGATGCCCTTCTGGAAATGGGATATACAGCCTGCGGAAGCTGTAAGCCGGAGTAATGCTATATTGGGTAAAAATATTTTCTGTTATCCGAAATTCATAACGTAAAAAAAACAAGCGCCCGGACAGATGACCAGTCTGTCCGGGTGCTTGCTGAAAGAAGAAATAATATGAAAAGATTTGCTGTACTTTTATATTACCTGATTGATGTTACAGATTTAACCGTAAAATCATAAAGTCAGAATTAATTCGTATACATATTTCCGTAACAAATAGAATATTCTGTTTGTTATACTCACATCTTTGCAAAAAATACCGATTGGAATTACCCATGGCGGCTGTAATTCCAATCGGTATCTATTTCCCCATGAGGAAAAAGCTCAGTGGTTTATGGCGACAAGCATGCCTGCTGAATAATACGATATCATGAAGCTGTACTGCGAAGTGCATTGGGACTAATCCCGCGATATTTATGGAAGGCGCGGTACATTGTTGAGACACTTCCATATCCTGCTTTATCAGACACCTCTTCGATGCTCAGCTTTGTTGTCTTTATGAGGCTCTCTGCATATGCAATGCGTTCTTCTGCAATATAATCTATAAGCTTCTGCCCCTTTGCACGCTTAAATCTGTTGGAAAGTGAAGACGCGCTTATATGCAGATAGTCAGCAATCGCTGTAGCAGATAGCTCCTTATCCGCTATATTTTCATGCACATAGGTTTCGATCCGTAGCAGCATTCTGCCCATTGTAGAAGCCTTGCTGTCATTTGCAAGCTTTATCGCGCTGTGGGTTATATCCTGTAGCTGCAAATAAAGCTGATCGGCACTATCCGGGAAACAGTTACTGCGCAGTACATGTTTCATAGATTCAGTCAGCATCTGTTTGGCTCCAAGAATTCCTTCATATCTGAAGAGAAAGTAATGTACGCGGAAATCATAGTCGCTGATCGTCTTGGGAACCATCTGTGTAATATCATTAATGATTTCCCGAATCAATTGAAGTGCCTGCTTTTCGTCTGCGGCATCGATCGCATTATCCAGGATCGTTAGCTTTTTATCAATTGCATCCAGTGCATTTGTCTCCGGTAAAACCTTGCGGATCCCGGAATACTGATATTGCTGAAATTCGATCTGTTTTAGGAGCTTCTGGTATTGGGCAAACATATTATTTACACCGACAAATGGCTCACTGCTCACAATTACCAGACTATCTCCGTGTAGTTCCTTCCATTGCTGATTGATCTTATCACAGGATAATCTGCAAAGTCGTTCTGGACCTGATGCTGCTTCAAGATCAACCATATCACTGATGAAATAGCAGCAGATGTCAAATACAATACCGCCAATCTCCACAACATAATTAATACAATGGTGGGAAAACTCGCTGCGAATCAGTTCCTTTAAATTTTCATAAGTGCGTTCCAGATTTGTAATTGCATTAAAATTTGTAAGGCCTTCAGAAAATGTAAAGGCATTGAAGACATAGATCCCATTACTCAGAAATATTCCGTTTACTTCTAATGGCATCAGTAATAGAGGCAATGAAAAATTAACGCCGGAAAACATTCTGCCAAAGGTATGATCGATCAATGCCCTTTTCCCGTCCTCGCTATCCACCCGCAGTTCGGCCATATCCGGAAGACCACTCATATTTTTATCATTTTCGTACATTTCATCACGCTCCTATATTACTTTTTAATGTAGCTCGTGAAATTATGCTATATTTTAAAATTTATAATATTATAGCTTCTTATTGATTTTTATTATTTAACTATTCTCTCATTATTTTACGCTTATTATATTTTATATCTTTCGCATATTCATTTCAATTGTCATTATTGCAAATGTTCTTCAAATGCTCTGAATTTCTGAATTTCTTCCTTAAAAAGTGCAAATTGCATGTTTCTTCATCGCTTTCTATAATCGAAATTGAAGATATTTCACAACAGCTGTTGTGTAAATTATCCGAATTTATCACTGGAGGTTGATGTTATGGCAAAGAGAAAGGCTTTAATCCTCTATGGATCCCTGACCGGAAATACAGAAATGATCGGGCAGGCATTTGCTGATGTATGTGCCGAATATGGCATTGAGGCAGACATGGTTAAAATTGATCCAAAGCGCGATTGGGATGCAAATCCAGTTCATATTCAGGATTATGATATCGTTGCGCTTGGAAGCCTTGTCATTGCAGGCCTGCCCTACAAGGAAGTCAGTATGGTCATGGGCAAGCAGGGTACAAAGAGTCTTGAGGGCTCCATGCAAAAGAAAGCAGGTGCCTCCGGCGGACCCGGTGGCGGTCCCGGTGGACCCGGCGGTCCCGGTGGTGCACCGGGTGTCCCGGCTTTATACGCAGGAGGCCGTGCGGGCATTCCCGGAATTGTCGACCCCGGTATTGGGTCCGGTGTGGCAGGTGCCAAGGGCGACTGGCAGAAAACCATCTACGGTGTTGTTTTTGCAACCTATGGCGGCAGTGGCGTAGGTCCCGAAGAGGTACTTGGTACATTGGAGGTCGAGGTAGAGCTGCTACGTGTCAACGGCGTGCGGACAGTCGGCAAATTCGCTTGCCCCGGAAAAGAGCTCCGGCATGCATCTGTTGATTCTCTGGCAAGCAAGTTCAAAATTAACATTGACGAAGCACAGGCATTGATGCAGCGCTACAAGGATAACCCGAACTCAGAGGAGTTTAAAAAATATAATCTGTCCCAGATGACAGAGCTTAAATCCCTTGCATCTGTAAAGGACGAGGACAGCCATGGTCCCGGTATGAAGATCATGGCAGACAACGATCCTCTCGAATGTGGCAAACCCGGCTGCCTGATGTGGCATTATGACTTTGAAAACCGGCCGAATGATCGAGACATCACAAAAGCCAAAATCTTTATGGCAGAAATTATCGAGGACTACTTCCTGACCTATTCGGGTGATCCAAGGCCTCCATATTCCACCTATGTTACCATTAGCTGAGCTTACAGAAAGGATGGTATCCGTTATGAAAAAATTAATATCCCTTGTATTAATTCTTTCGCTGATCCTTGTTGCCTTTGCAGGTTGCGGCAGTTCCGCGACAACTACAGACGATACAGCCGCCAGCAGTGCAGCTTCTATAGAATCGGCCGAAGCTGTTGCCTCTGAGGCTGAGGCACAGGCAGACGAAGAACCCCAGGTTGCTGAGGACATTGTAGAAGAAGCCAGCGCCGAGGTTGAAATTTCCGCTGAAGAGCCCGTCGAGGAAGCTGTAGAAGAGCCTGAAAAGGTTTACGCAGTAATCGATTATCCACTCGCCCCCGAAACTCTGACCATGTGGTCTGAGATCAAAGCTTCTGTTGCAGTTGATGAATGGAACGACCTTGTGATCATGGATTCCATTGCCGAAAAATCCGGCATTACCCTGGATATCACCTCTGTGAGTGACAGCACCGCTACTGAACAGTTTAACCTGATGGTTGCATCCGGTACAGCTTATGATCTGCTAATGGCGCCGGATATCTTCTATGCCGGTGGTCTGGTACAGGCTTATAATGATGATGTGATTCTTGACCTGACAGATATGGTTGAGGAGCACGCACCCGACTATCTGAGATATGTTGACGGTCTCAATGAGAAGAGCCGTGCGACAGTGATCAACGATGACAAATATCTTTGCGTATATTCTATTGCTGACGCATATTATAACATCGTTGGATGTGTTATCCGTCAGGACTGGCTGGATGATCAGGGACTGGAACGGCCAACTGATCTGGATTCCTTCACAGAAGCACTCTATTCCTTCTATAACAACTACGCTCCTGAGTATACCCTTTTCACTACCGATGCCTCGCTCACCTATCTGAGTGACCTGTTTAACACCTATACTGTCGGCTACAGCCAGACCAGTCTCCCGGTTTATGTCATGGATGGCGAAGTTAAGTGTCCCTTCACGACCGATGAATATCGTGCCTATCTGGAATGGTTTGCAGAAATGTATGGCGCCGGTATCGTCAACAAGGATTTCTACACCACCCATCCTCTGACAATCCGTTCTGCCTGCGGCAACAACGGTACCGGTTTCTGGTCCACCAGATGCGAGGGTATTGATGAATGGCAGCTTTATTGCGAGGATCCCGCAATTCTTGAATACTGCGATCCTCAGCCGATGGAATATATGAACAACGGCGACGGGACCTTTGATTTTGGCAGTGAAATGACCTATGTTGATGAGCAGGCATGCTATAGCATCTCAGCTCAGTGCAGTAACCCTGAGCTTGCACTTGAATACCTGAACTGGTTCTTTACCGATGAAGGCAGTACAATCGTTAATTACGGTGTGGAAGGATACACCTGGGAAGCCGGCGCTGACGGCACACCGGTCTGGACCGAGCTTGTAACAAACAATTCCGAGGGCTACTCTATTCAGACGGTGGTAAATGCAACAACCGGAACCGCATTGTTTGCCTGTTTGCAGCAGGCAGACCGCATGTTCTCTACTTATAGTGAAACAGCGCAGCTCTTCCTGGAATATTGCAATACAAATATCACCGATCAGAATACGCTGCCCACTGCAGCAGGACTTACGACAGAACAGTCCAATGAAGTCAGCGACGATATTACGAGCCTCCTCACCTATACCAGTGAGCAGTTACTCAAATTTATGACCTGTGCTGAGGAGATCAACGATGACACATGGGCAACCTTCCAGCAGACGATCAGCGACATGGGCATTGACCATATGCTTGAACTTTATCAGGAAGATTACGATGCCTATTCTGCACGTTTCGCCTGATTTTGTACGCTAACCCTTACAGGCAGGGCTGTGCTTATGCGCAGCCCTCGCCTCCGCTCCATTGAAAGGACCTGTGTTTATGGATTATTTAAAGATTGAAGACAATACACATTATAAAATAACAGACAGTTTGAATTGTGCCACCCTTGAGCTTGGTGTCGGAAGTAAAATTACAGCAGAAAATGCTCTGGTTATTATGATGGTTAATGGCGTTCAGACCGAAATGAACCCGGGAACCTATTCCGGTAATATCCGACTCGAGCTGACAGGCGGTACCAGCGTAGATATTGAGGACCATGGAAAAATGGCACACCATGTAATGCCTGTTGCCGTAAGTATTGTAGACGGAAAGTATAATGAAAAAGCCTCGACGCCCGGCGCCATCGCAACCGGCGAAGTTTCAGACGGCATCTGCAACGGATTAACCGTAATCTCGCGCGGAGATAACTTTGGCGGCGTGTATGTCGGTGGAAAAGGGAAATATATCGTAAATGACGCTGTAATGGACCTTGTGGGCAACGGTGCGAATGACGGTTTTGGCTATGGCGCGGCATTTGCTGCCAGAGATGAGTCAGAGCTTGAGATCAACAGAGCACGTATCCACAATGTTGGTTCTATCCGGACCGCCCTTGTAACCTGTGGTCATGCAACTGTTGTTGTTAACGATTCTGTTATGTACTGTAAGGATGGAAATCGCAAAAATTATGTACATGCAATGTCAAAGGCACCATGGATGCTTGGTATAACCGGTCGTGTACGCGCTACAAATGCACAGGATTATGCCACTGTAACTTATAACCGCTGCGAGATAAGTGCAGAAAACTGGGGTGCACTCTCAACAGACGGTACAAAAGAAGTGCACCTCACATTAAATGACTGCACCATAAAAACAGAGAAATCCGGTTATGGCACCTATGTAATGGGCCAGAACTGCAGTACAAGCTTCAATCATTGCACGCTGGATATTGCGGATTATGGTGCCATCTGCTGCAGTGGTGGTACATGCACAATTGCGGACGGTACGGTGCTTACTTCTCGGAAAAATGGTGTCATGAGCCATCGCGGAGACGCGACTGTTACTGTTACGGATTCAAGTATTAACAGCAAACGGGAATCGTTCTTTTATAAGGATGCCGGTGGTCAGTTGAACCTGGAACGGGTTACATTAAGCTCTGACATCGGCGTGTTGATCCGTTGCATTAAAGATGATGACCCCAACGGGCGGATTGCCACTATGGGGCCTGAAACAGTGATGGATGTACCTCCCGGAGGATTTCCGGAAGACAAGGCGTCTGCTGCACCCGGTGGTCCTGGCGGTCCCGGCGGTGCCGGTGGTCCTGGCGGTGCCGGCGGTCCCGGTGGTGCCGGTGGTCCCGGTGGACCCGGAGGTCCCGGTGGTGCCGGCGGTCCTGGTGGCCCCGGCGGTCCCGGTGGTCCCGGTGGTGCCGGTGGTGCCGGTGGAGGGCCTGGCGGAAAATCGAGCTTTGGGCCTCTGGTGGTTAATGTCAGCGATTCAAAGCTTGCCGGTGACATCCTGCATGGCTGCACAGCCTATAATGACTTAAGGATCAGCCTTGCTAGCACCAGTCTGGAAGGTGCCATCAGCTCCTGTACAGCACATCATATCAACGGTCTGCCGGACACAATTGAGCAGTACCGTGAAATCGGCGTTGTTGAGTCCTTTAATTGTCCGAATGATGATCCGCACGGTGTCAGCGTAAAGCTGGTTGACAATTCTGTATGGACAGTAACTGAGAATTCCTATCTCCGTGAACTGGATATTGCCGAGGGCTGTCAGGTTATCGCATCGCGTATGTACCTGAACGGCGTACCTGCGGAATTACTTCCGGGCAAATACATCGGACAGATTGCTTTGATTGTTTAAGCTGTGGAAACTAACCATCATCAATAACCAGATAAGGTTACTAAAAGGGTTCTGCCACGAGGCAGAACCCTTTTAGGATTATCTTTTCTTTACTTGGGGCGCAGGCTGCACTATAAGATCCATGGTGCAGCCTCACCTTAATTATTTATTGGTTATGTTCAGTGTAAACGATTTTTAGTTCGGCGTAGCCTTACCGTTATAGATCTGAACTGAATTCCCGTAAGGATCCGTCAGGTACTCAAGCCTTCATATCATTGCAATCATTATATTTTGTATCTGCGTAGCCCTGAGACTGGAGTCTGGCAACCCAGCGATCCAGTTTGCCTTTCCACAGGCTCCTGATCCACGGAATATTTCCGAAGAGGCGGACGGCTGTAGGACTGGTGGCGTAATAGAATCGGATAAACAGTCTGCCGGTGATGGATTTGGCAAGGTGGTGATCACGGTAGCGGCGAAGCGTCCACACCTGCGGGCAATCATAGGAACCGTAAACACAGGTTGCAATATAGCATCCGGCCTGCTTAGGTCCGCCGTTGGCCGTCATGAAGTCCACATAGTCCGGAACATATTTTTTGATCTTCGCCTCATAATCCATGTAGGTAGCTTTCTTTTCGTAAACGCTTTTGGGGACCACCAGTACGCCGGTCGACCAGCAACGGGCGGCGCCATCAGTCTGCAGCTTTATGTCATCGGGGAAAAGCTCTTCTACGAGATCGCCTACATAATAGCACATATCTGCGTTTGCAAACTCTACCAGATTATTCTCTAACAGGCTGCTCTCAGTCGTAGCCTGATGGGCGGAGCGGCTGAACGCATAGACATTACTGCAGATGTCAAGGACTGCGGCCTGATACTCAGATCCAGCATCAGGTTTTGCATCCCATTCTGCTTTGATCTGCCTCAGGGCTGTTGCTGTGATCTGTTCGACCTTGGAGAAGGCTCCTTTTGCATTGGCAACATTGGTATCTATAGCGGTAAGAAAGCCTGCATAGAAGGCCGGCTCCCAGTCATCGGGGACCTCGGCCTGAAGCTGGCGGTAGTAGATCACAGCGCCTGCGGTATCCCCTGCGGCATTCGCTTTTCGGGCAGCCTCATAGAGCTTGCGGATCTTATCCTTGTTATCAATCTTCACGGTAGCGGCGTCCTGCATCAGTGCACGGGCATCCTCCACGGAATACTTGGTACCACAATGCTGGCAGACATAGAGACCGTCCTGCTTCACTACATCGTTGCTGTTACACATTTCACAGACGAGAGGTTTCATATTGCACCTGCTTTCTATAGTCGGTGTTTATCTGATTTTGGAAAGGGTTAGCTTAATTTGCTCGGCTTCCTCTTCGCTGACAATGGGGTATCGGCTTTCTTCTTCCCACGCCTGCGCCTCAACGATGGAACGCGGGGTAAAGGGCTGGGCATAATAGATGTTGAGGCGCTCAAGCAAATGTGAAATTGTTTCGGAATTATCGTTTGGGTTGGTCATGGTATCTCTCCTTTGTTTAGAGATAGGATAGCATGTTGCTTTGGGGTTGTCAAACTTCATACTGTCAGTTAAAAATTGCGAAAGCGCTAAGAATAAGATCAGATAAATACTAACAATGAGTACTAACAAAGTACTAACAGTATGTACTAACAACGGTACCAAATGGTGCCCATTTCGTATGGGTAAACCGTTCATAATGATGTGTTAAAAGTTTGGGAAACAGCAAAAAAGCGGTTGAAATCAAAAGATTTCAACCGCTTTTGGTCCGAGTGCTGAGATTCGAACTCAGGGCCTCTTGAACCCCATTCAAGCGCGATACCAAACTTCGCCACACCCGGATCGTTATGAGCGCTCTCCCGAGCGCTCATATATCATACTACGTATTCCCTGAAAATGCAAGTGCTTTTTTCGGTTTTCACAGATATCTCTCTGTTACATTTGTCGGAAAGCCCTTTTATTTCGGTGGAAATACAACTGTCAACAACATCTTAAAAGGTGTAATGCTCTTCAGTGAATGCGGAATCCCACAGGGCATCACAATCGTATCGCCCTCCTTCAGGATGCTTTTCACTCCGTCTACTGTGATCTCAACGCTACCGTCCAGTACATACACCATTGCATCACCCGGTGCGGTATGTGTAGAGAGCATCTCCCCTTCATCAAAGGCGAAGAGTGTCATTCCCACACCCGGCTGCTTTGCAAGCGTCAGGCTGACGATCCTGCCGGACTCATATTCCACCAGTTCCTTCAGGGACTGCGCCCTGGACTTTTCAATATTTCTGATCAGTTCCATAATTTCTCTCTCCTTCTCCTCTGTCAGCCTGTGACAATGATCTGCAGCAGCTTAAAGGCGCCGGCACCCCCAATGGAATGAGGCTCATTCGCAGGAATTGCCACAAGTTCCCCCTCCCGCAGGACGCAGGTTCCGTTCTCACGCTGCAGTGGCATGCTGCCCTCCAGTACATAATAGATCAGATCTCCCGGATACTGCTCTGAGGTGACCTCTTCATCATCCGCAACACTCATCAGCAGCATCGACACATGCTCACTTTTCGACAGGCTCATGCTGACCACCCGTCCCGGGCGGATTTCGATCATATCCTTCAGCGCCATAGGATCCTGCGGCAGATTTTTCAAAAATTCCATATACAGCCTCCTGTCAGCGGAATACCCGCATTTCACTGTCATAAATCTCCTGTCGGTGAATCCTCGCAAAATCCGGCGTACAGTCCGGCAGATAGCGTTCAATCGCCTTAAGGAGATATTGCGGATTCAGGGAAGGCTCCATGGCACAGATCACTGCGCCAATCTCCAGCTCATTCCGGGAGATGCCGCCCAGCCGCGCAATCCCAATGGAGGAGATCATAGGCATGATATCCGTCTCCACCATTCCTTTTTTGGTGCGTTTTTCTATCAGAAGCCGGTCCCCACGGAACAGCTCCCGTAGCTGCTGTAGCTGCGCATCTGTAGCGCCATGATCATATTCAAGGATCAGGCTGACCTGCAGATATTTCAGGTACTTGGATTTCACCGGACTGTCATAGGCCTCAAGCACCCGGAGCCCGGCTGGAAGATAGGGATTCAGACGGTTCGGCAATGTATCCAGCGGAACATTTTCTTCCTCCAGGGTGAAGTCCAGGATCTCACAGCGGCTGCTGACACCGATCGACAGTGGCAGCGGGATGGAGACATAGGCATGCGGACTCATGCCCTGGGTAAATTTAATATGCAGACCGGCACGCTGAAAAATGCGCGGAAACATAGCCATTGTATCCAGATGGGAAATATAGATTGCCTTGCCGGTCTTCTCAAACAGGAGTCGGTTCATTCCTTTACCTCCTCTGCAAGACTGGTAACATTGGAAGGACAGCGCCCTTTTCCATAAAGTCTGTTTGCGCCGCAGGCACTGCACTGCTTTCTGCAGTCAGGTGTTACAAGTGCCTGATAGGCAAGCTCCCGCTCTTTCCAGAAAAACGCCTTTGGGATTCCTATGGAAACGGTTTCCCATGGGAAGATTTCATCCTTCTGGCGCTCACGCTGGGCATACCATTTGGGGTCAATCCCACAGTCTTCAAACGCCTGCAGCCACTTCTCCATGGAGAAGTAATCGGTCCAGCCATCCATTTTACACCCCAGCTCGTGGGCACGCAGCATAACCTGACACAGCCGGCGGTCACCACGGCAGAGTGCTGCCTCCAGCATGCTGAGGTCAGACTGATGGTAGATATAGTGGAAATTTTTCGCCTTCAGGTGCGACTTTAAAAGTTTGCATCTGCGCAGATATTCCTCCGGTGTGATCTGTGCCTCCCACTGGAAGGGCGTGCCGTTTTTAGGCACAAAAAAGGAGGTTGAGATTGTGATCGTTACAGGACGTTTGGGATTCGGGGTATTCTCCCGCCAGGCGGTCAGGACCTTATAGGCAAGGTCCGCGATGCCGATCACATCCTCATCCGTCTCGGTGGGCAGGCCAAGCATAAAGTAGAGCTTCACCTTGCTCCAGCCACCGGCGAATGCTGTAGAGCAGGACCGGATGACGTCCTCCTCCGTCACGTTTTTATTGATGGCATCACGCAGGCGCTGGGTACCCGCTTCCGGCGCAAAGGTCAGTCCGCTTTTCCGGACCTTCTGGACCTTCTGCATCAGTTCTACGGAAAAATTATCCGCACGCAGTGATGGCAGGCTCAGATTGATCCCCCGGGGAATACAATAATCCAGCATTTTATCCGCAAACTCACCAAGGCCAAGATAGTCTGATGTGGAGAGACTTGAAAGGGTCATTTCATCGTAACCGGAATTTTCAAGGGCATGGACCGCCAGCTCATACAGCTTTTCAGGACTTCTGGCCCGGACCGGGCGATAGCAGAAGCCGGCCTGACAGAATCGACAGCCACGAATGCAGCCGCGAAAGAGCTCCAGTACGGTTCTGTCATGCACGATCTGTGTGGACGGTACAATGGTCTCTGTGGGGAACAGCGCCTCATCCATATCTGTAATGATCCGTTTGGTCACTGTCTCCGGTGCGCCGTCCAGCGGAACGATCGCACGAATGGTTCCATCCTCGTTATAAGTGTGTTCATAGAGAGACGGCACGTAGACGCCGGGGATCTTACAGACCTCCAGGTAAAATTCATGCCTGCTGAGCCCACGCTGCTTTGCGCTGCGATAACACTCCAGCACCTCATTATTCATGTATTCGCCTTCGCCCTCAACGCAGAAATCCAGAAAATCTGCCATGGGCTCCGCATTATACATACCGGTACCGCCCGCAAAGACCATATGCTCCAGGCCGTCCCCACGGTCGGCGGCCTTCAGGGGGATATGGCCCAGCTCCAGCATATTGAGGATATTGGAATAGGCCATTTCATAGCCCACAGAAAAGGCGATCAGGTCAAATTGCTCCAGCGGATCATGGCTCTCAAGAGTCCAGAGTGGCAGATTGTGGCTGCGCATCTCCTCCTCCATATCGCCCCAGGGCGCAAAGCAGCGCTCACACCACACCCAGTCCAGACTGTTCATGGTGGCGTAGAGGATCCGCATCCCCAGATTGGACATGCCGATCTCGTAGGAATCCGGAAAGCAGAAGGCAACTCGCACTTCTACCTGTGCCTTATCCTTGATGATCTCATTATATTCACCGCCCGTATACCGTGCGGGCTTCTGCACCTTCGGCAGAATACGATTGATCAGATCTGTCATATGTTTTCCTTATTCTTAAAACGGCCGACTACCTGCCCACCTCCGTTCCAAACACGGCCGTCGGTGGTAGCCAGAAGATCCCCGTAAAATTCTGTAGCAACATCTATGGACGCCTGATCCTCCGGGGTTTCCCCCTCCATGATCTCCGGATCATAATCAATCAGCTGGACCTTCTTTGTGATCTCAGCAATGGGATACCCACAGTGCGGGCAGGTCTGCGCCCGATCGGATACCCGCTGGTTACATTCAGGACAATTGATCAGCATGTTTTTATTCCTCCATATGAATCAATATTATAATATTATACGGCTTTCGTTCTGGCAGGTCAAGGTACTTCCATCCGGCGGCAGACCGCCGTTTTCGTACGTTCCTGCCTACGGGCAACATCTTTTCTTCACATAGCTCCTTGTTATTTCGACATGAATATGTTATGATTAACAGACAGAAAAAATTACTTTTGTTCATAAATCGGAGGTTTTATTATGAGCGAGGTCGAAAAATATATCGTCAGCATTCCAGACTTCCCGGAGCCCGGTATCATCTTCCGCGACGTTACTTCTGTCCTTTGCGATGCAGATGGCTTTAAGCTTGCCATTGACGAAATGACGGCTCTCTTAAAGGATGTGGAATTTGACGCAATTGCCGGTCTGGAATCCCGTGGTTTTATTTTTGGAACTCCCATCGCCTACAATCTGGGTAAGGCCTTCATCCCTGTACGCAAAAAGGGCAAACTACCACGCGAAACCGTTTCCGCAACCTATGCACTGGAATACGGTACCGCTACGATCGAGGTTCACAAGGAAGATGTAAAACCCGGCATGAGGATTGTTCTGATTGATGACCTGATCGCCACCGGCGGCACCCTGGAAGCTGCTGCAGGCCTTGTAGAGGGACTTGGTGCACGCGTTGTTAAGATTGTCTGCCTGCTGGAGCTGGCAGGGCTGGATGGCCGCAGCAAGCTCAAGGGCTATGACGTGGACTCTGTTGTCATCTACGAAGGCAAATAATCATGGAGGGTTCTGACCATGTCTGAAAAGATCATTATCACCAGTGACAGCACGACCGATCTGAGCCCTGAAATGCTGCGGGATTACGGTATCAAATTGCTGCATCTGGGCATTACGCTGCAGGAGCAGACCTATAAGGATGGGCTGGAGATCGATCCCGAATTTATCTATCAGCAATATGAGGCGCACGGCATTCTGCCAAAAACCGCCGCCCCAAATCTGGAACAGTGTCTGGACTTCTTCCGTCCTCTTGTAGAGGATGGGTATTCCGTCGTCCATTTTACCATCAGCGCCGAAATGTCCTCCACCTATCAGAACTGCCTGCTTGCGGGTGAAGAGCTGGGCAATGTGCATGTAGTAGATACCCGTAACCTTTCTACCGGTGGCGGTCTGCTGGTTGTTGCCGCCTGCGAGATGGTAAAGGCCGGTGAAAAGACAGCCGCTGAAATTGCACAGGCCTGCCGTGATCTGGCGCCCTATGTAGATGCCAGCTTTGTGATCGATTCACTGGAATTTCTCCACAAGGGTGGCCGCTGCTCTGCCGTTGCGGCGCTGGGTGCGAATCTGTTGAAGCTGAAGCCCTGTATTGTCGTCCGTAACGGCAATATGAGCGTTGGTAAAAAATACCGCGGGGCTTTTTCGGCTGTATTAAAAAAGTACATTGACGACATGATCGGTGATGCGTCCGATATTGACTGCAGTCGGATCTTCATCACCCATGCCGGTTGCGATGATACTGTGGTAGCACAGTGCGCAGAACAGGTAAAGGCCTATGGTAAGTTCGAGACCATCCATATCACCCGGGCCGGCTGCACCGTATCAAGCCATTGCGGTCGAAATACCCTGGGTGTCCTGTTCATCCGTAAGCACCCGGTAACTGAATAAGCAATGCAAACTCTGATGCTTCCCGCCGGGGCGTCAGAGTTTCTTATCCGCTCAATCTCTGACACCATTTCGAAAGAGGCAATTTCCTATGATTGATTTTAACTGTGATTACAACTGTTCTGCAGCACCTGAGGTTCTGGCCGCTGTAAACAGCATTGCCGGAGAGAAGCTCCCTGTTTACGGCTCTGACCCGTACTCCGACCGTGCCAGACAGAAGATCCGCACGGCGGCAGGAAATCCCAATGCAGATGTCTGGTTCCTGCTGGGTGGCACACAGACCAACGCCTGTGCCCTTGACGCGCTGCTGCAAAGCTGGCAGGGCGTTCTGTGCGCCGAGAGCGGCCATATTGCCATTCACGAAGCCGGTGCCATTGAGCACAACGGGCACAAGGTCCTGCCTGTCAGCGCAACAGCACGTGGAACCATCGACCTTACCGCGCTCACATCCTGGCTTGAAGCCTTTTACGGCGATGCCACCTGGCCCCATATGGTACAGCCCGGTGCGGTCTACATCTCCCATCCTACAGAGCTCGGCTGTCTGTACACGCTGGATGAACTCAGGACACTGCGCGCAATCTGTGACCGCTATCAGCTGAAGCTCTATCTGGACGGCGCACGCCTTGGATACGCGCTGGCCTCCCCCAGAAATGAGATTACCCTGAAGGATCTGGGCTGCCTCTGTGATGCCTTCTATATTGGTGGCACCAAGTGTGGAACCCTGATGGGCGAAGCCCTGGTTTTTAAGCAGGAGCAGCCCTTCTTCTTTCCGCAGCACAAGCAGCACGGTGCGCTTCTGGCCAAGGGCTTCCTGTTGGGCGTGCAGTTCGACGCACTATTTACCGATGATCTCTATCTGAAGCTTGGCCGGCAGGCCATTGCTGCTGCGGAGCTGCTTTCGGCAGGACTGCAGGAAAAGGGCTTCACCCTTGTCCCTGATACAGGCACCAATCAGATCTTCTTCCGGGTGAATGACTCACAGCTGGCCCGCCTGCGCGAACTGACCGCCTTTGATATCTGGAGCAGAGACGCTTCCGGTTGCGTTGTAAGACTTGTAACCAGCTGGGCAAGTACCCCTGACGAGGTAGCAGAATTTCTGCATGCGTTTAACGCCTGATCTGCTTCCGATCCTATCCCGAGCACGCCAGCAGCCCCAATGGGCTGCTGTTCTTTTTGTGTTGTATTTTTCTATTTGCGCACATGGTATTGTGAATTCGAACCGTCTATGCTATGCTTACCCTGCAGACAAATAACTATATGTACCGGAAAGGATGTTTTTTATGGCACAACGCTACGAAGCACTCACTAAGCCGTTAAAGATTCGAAATACTGTTCTGAAATCCCGCTTCATGTACCCCTGCGCCCAGCCGCATTTTCTGCAGGGTCCGGAGCTCTATCCGGCTGATCCGCTTGTCAGCTATTACTGCTCCATCGCAAAAAACGGCTGTGCCTTTATCATCGTCCACGATCTGGCAAATGACACCCAGCGGCAGATGGGCGGCTATGATATCCCGCATTTCGCCATGTGGGACATCAACGACAAGGGCTGCCAGAATTACTTCACACATTTTACCCACATGGTACACTATTACGGTACCAAGCTATGTACCTCGCTTGACCTGAACCTCAGCACAAGCTATGTGGTAAATCCCCCCTCCCCAGGCGCAATGCCCGGACCCGGTGGCCCCGGTATGGGCCCCATGGGCTTCGGTGGTGGCATGGAAAAGCTGATTGACAGTGGCCTGAAATTTGAATTCGGTTCCCTGGTCGGCCCGGAAGGTCAGGAGGAAAATATGACCGCGGTCGGTGTCCCGAAAACCTCTGTAAAGTATCTGGATGAGGCTGCAATGCAGGAGTATATTGACATTGTGGTCAAACGTATGCAGCAATATGCCAGCCTGGGCTTTGATGCCGCAATGGTACCCACAGATGTTCTGACAAGCTTTATGAGCGCCAAAAGCAACCACAGGGAGGATGAATACGGCGGTTGCCTTGAAAACCGTCTCCGCTTCAGTCACCGCTTCTTCAGGGCCATTCGAAAGGCTCTGGGCAATGACTTTTTGCTCTACTGTGGCGTTCCCATGGGTGGTGGCCCCGGCCCCATGGGTGGCGGACTTAGCCGCGAAGAGTGCATTACCTGGCTGAAGGAAATGGCGCCTTATCTTGACCTTCTTTACATTCGTTCTGCCATGGGAGACGGACTTATGGAGGATGAATGCGATTGCTGCCCCGGTGCAGACCAGTCTGCCGAGCTGAAGGCAGCCGGCATCACAACTCCGATTGCTGTATCCACACCATATATGGACCTTGACAAGCTGAATGACATTATTGCCTCCGGCAAGGCAGATGTGATCAACTCCAACCACATGTTTATGTGTAATCCAAAGCTGGGCGAGATTCTGAAAACCGGTCAGGGCGAGGATCTGGAACCCTGTATTCTCTGCCACCAGTGCCGTGGCGTCAGTTGGACCGGTGAATGGATGAGCCACTGTACCATCAACCCCGAGATGGGCATGGAATACCGCACAAGAAAAATGCAGGAGCCTGTCACCAGTAAGAAGCGGGTTGCGATCATCGGCGGCGGCCCCGGTGGCATGAAGGCCGCCCTCTACCTGAAGGAACGCGGTCATGAACCGGTGATCTTTGAGGCCTCTGACAGTCTTGGCGGACAGATCCGTGTGGTTTCCTGCTGTGACTTTAAGTGGCGTCTTACACGCTACTGTAAGTGGCTGACCGGGCAGATGCAGCGCAAACAGATTGAAGTACATCTGAACACACCTGCAAGCAGGGAGCTGCTGGAAGCCGGTCATTTCGACGTGATCATAGCCGCTGTCGGCAGCAAAGCAAAGCTGCCGGACCTTCCCGGTATTGAATATGCCTGGGGAACTCCCTATGATAGCTTTGGAAAGGAAGCAGAGCTGGGCAAACGCGTATGTGTGGTCGGTGGCGCTTCTACCGCGGCCGAAGCCGCAATCTATCTTGCAAGAGCCGGGCATGAGGTTACCGAAATTTCCAGAAAGAACATCGTCGCCTATGAGCTCAACCCCATTCGGGAACGCGGGAACGTAAATACCCTTTCTGTCAACAGTGGTGTAAAACACATCCGTGAGGCAGTCACAACACGGTTGGAGGCAGGCCGGGTCTTCTATACCCGCAAGGACGGCAGCGAGGGCGTTGTGGAGTGCGATTCGATCATCGTCTCCGGCGGCACAGAGCCTAACCGCGACCTGGCAATTTCCTTCCATGGCATTACACCCGAATTCTATATGATCGGCGACTGCAAAAATTCCGGCAACATGCGTCACGCCATATTTGACGCCTATGCTGTTGCCCAGCAGATCTGAGCAACACGTTCTATATTATAAACCACTGCAAAAGGCAGCGTACCGCGTGGTACGCTGCCTTTCATTATATCGAAGCTTCCGGGCCGGGACAGACAAATTCTCCCTCAAAATGCAGCTCGCCGGCATTGACAAGCTCATGGATCCGGGCATCACAGGTGATATGCATAAAGCGAAAGGCCATGACCCTCGGGCTGGTTAAACCGGCAGCCCGCATAAATCGCTCCTCCAGTACCGGCTGCAGGACCGGTCCGGTCACCAGACTTTTGAGCAGTTCATAAAGCCTGAGTTCAATCTCTATATTGGCGTCTACCGTTTTAGACAACAGTTCTTTGGGGACCATTCCCCTGTGTGCCGCAAGGTAAAGCGGATAATCCGTTTCTCTGACCCGTTCCAGGCTCAGGAGTGACTGGGTGACATCTCGCATAAAAGGGATTTTTGCCGTCTTCAGGCGTCCCAGCGTCATCATTACATCGCCAAGGCAGCACAGGCCATCCGGCGTAACGATCATCTGATGCCCCTCTGTGTGTCCCGGCGTAAACACTGTTTCAAACCGCTGCCCGTCAATAAGGATCGGTTCGTCCTCCCGGTTGGTAATGATCGGGTAATCAAAGGTTCTGCCGCTGAAGGCCGCATCGGGTAGTTCCGGCTCGCAGGCATAGACCCCGGCACCATATTTCTGAACAAGGGCATCGTTATTGGCAATGTGATCGATATGCAGGTGTGTCTGGATGATCGCGCGCACCTCCATATTGCTTTCGGACAGCAGGTCCAGCAGCTCCGGTGAGGCAACCGTACCGGTATCGATCAAGACAAGCTCTCTGGAGCTGAGCTTCCATGCACAGATTTCTGCCGCCCCGACTGTCACCTTCAGCGCACGATCCGTTATATTGGTAAACTGCATTTGATCCATTGTGCTCTCCTCCTGTGCTTATTATACGATACCCCGACAGGTTTTTTCAATCCATTTTAAAAGCCTGCTTTCAGAAAGCCACCGGGTATGCTATAATACCGACATGAACATCACAACTGAACCGAAACCACAGGTAAGGCCGCAGACGCCGCAGAGCCGACCGGGCTGGGAAATCCTTTCCCTGCAACGAAAGAAGCTCATGGGGCTGGCCGCTGTGCTTGTGGTCCTCTATCATTTTACAGCGGAGCTTACTCGCTGTACACTTCCTTCTCCGGTCATTCAGGCAGCCCGGTGGCTATATGCCTGTGCAGTGCCGTTGGGGGTAGCAATCTTTCTGTTTATGTCCGGTATGGGGCTTTATTTTGCCATGATGAAGGGCCCCTCCCTGCGGGAATTTTACCGGAACCGCTACCTGTCACTGCTCATTACCTATGGTCTGTGGGGCTTTCTCTTTTGGACTGTTGCAGATTATTTTATCCGCGGTGCCGGTGAAAAGCGCTTCCTGACGGATCTTCTTCTGCTCTCCTTCTGGCGCAATGGTGACCATTCCTTCTGGTATGTGGCCGTGGTCATCGTCTTCTTTCTGCTTTACCCCCTGCTCTTTCGGCTGCTCCGTGGCGAAAACCGGTTCCGGCTGCTGAACTACCTGCTGCTATTAGGACTGGATGCCGGAATCTGTTTTGCGCTGAAGGCTTACGCGCCGGGCTGTTACGCGAATATCGAAATCTGCCTGCTGCGCTTCCCGGTCTATCTGGCAGGCATCTGGTACGGGGATAAAATTTACAGAAGGCTTCCCTTCTCCCTGATAGACCGGCTTCTGATCGCACTGATCCTTCTGGCCAGACTTCTATCCATTCTCTACTACACATGCTATGGCTACACACCATGGATCTACCAGCGGGTACTGTGCGACTATGCATCTTTGGTATTTATGCTTCTGGCCGCATGGATATTCACACGCTGGCCGCTGAAGCGGATCACCAAAGCGCTGACTACCGTTTCCGCCATCTCTCTGGAGCTGTATCTGACACACCTCTCCATCTGGAACCTGCTGTCCTATTTTAATCTGCACAGACCGTTCTACTTTATACTTCTGGTGGGCATGGCACTGGTTCTCAGTGCCGGACTGCACCTGGTCTCCGCAGATCTGGTCATCCGCTGGAAAGCCTCCGTCATCCCTTTTATTGACCGAAAACTGCAAAGCATTGCCCGATGGCGTTCCTGAACGCCATCGGGTTTCTCATATATCCAAAATAAGTAGGGGCGCAGGACTGATCCTGCGCCCCCTGTGTATTGATTTTGCTTCAGGTCTGAGTCATCGGCATTTTATGCATTCTGTCAGGTTGGATCACACACCGTATGCACGGTAGAGGAAGGTCACGATCATGCCACGCTCGCAGCCATCCTTGACGCCGAAGATTGTGGAACTGGTGCCCTTGGTAATTCCCTGCTGGGTAGCCCAGATCACAGCATCGGTGTAGTACTTACCGGTCTTGACATCGGTGAAGTCAACAGTACCCTCGACTTCGGGTTCGCCGGCCGCACGGTAGAGGAAGGTTACCATCATAGCACGGCTGACCTCTTTCTTAACACCGAATTCAGTAGCGGATACACCCTTTGTAATACTATTCTCATAAGCCCAGAGAACAGCCTTGGTATAGTACTTGCCGGCCTTAACGTCGGTGAATGCAATATCATCAACAGTGATGGTAGGCTCGGGGCAACCCTCAGCACGCCACAGCATGGTCAGTGCTTCAGCACGGGTCGCTTTCGCATGGGGCTCAAAGGTAGTAGAGGATTTGCCGTTTGCAATGCCGTTAAAGGCAGCCCATGCAACGGGAGATGCATAATACTTGCCTGCAGTTACATCGGTAAAGGGGATATCCAGCTTGTAAACGGTGAAGTCATCAAGCTGAGAGAGGGCATAGTTGAAGTGGCCGTTGTTCTCATAGAAATAGTTGGTACTGGTCTGGGCAGGTCCCATACCGGCACTAATGCCGGTAGCGATCACAGCAAGCTTACCATCCTGCAGGGCGATCGTGCAGCCAACAGAATCCTTGAACATCAGGCCCCAGACATCGGGCTTATCGCCCTCGGTAGCACCAATCATATAGCCGGCCTCTGTATTCACAGTGAAGCCGTCAGTCTCGTTGCCTTCCAGGGTAAAGACCATGTCAGAGGTGATGGGAGATGTGATCTGGCCGTTTTCAACGGTAACCGCGGTACCGGCGCCATAAACGCCGTCACGGGAAGCAACCATTGCATAGCCGTTGGAAACGATGACATACTTGTCGCCATCCTCCAGGGTATCGGTCTCAGTTGCCTTCAGGGCCAGCTTCTGGCCGGGAGCAGCCTTGGTTGCAAAGGTGTAGGAAACGGTGATCACACCATCTGCATAGGAGACATCGGCAGCATTGCCGTTGACACGTGCAGTCAGGTAATCCTCTGCAACAGTATAGCCTTCAGCGGCCTTTACAGTTGCGGTTACAGTGTAAGAACCATCGTAATCAAAGGACTCGGCATCCCAGGAAATGCTCTCAACCTCAGCACCTGCGCTGGCGCTAACAAGCTCATTGGAAGCAGTCTCGCCGGCAACAGGAGTATTGACGTTAACAGAGACATTGTAGAGGAGACCAGCTTCATTGGTACCGACATCATAGAGACGGACATTACACTCGGCAGGATCGGTCACAAAGACAAAGCCGGAGGAGTATGCTGCATAGAGGATAGTACCATCGTAGTCTACATAGGGCAGGCCATTTTCATCCAGATTCCAGTTGCAGGCATAGGACGCATCCACAGTCTCAGCTGCTTCGATGCTGAACTCGCCGCCACGGCAGGAAACATTCAGGGTGTTGGTCGTGGAGGGCAGCGGGCCATCAGCAGCAAACTCGCCGGCCTGCATTGCATTCAGACTTGCATCGGACCAGAGCAGGTATCCGGTATCGTCAGCCTGGGCGGTAAAGGTCATGCTGGGATCGACCAGAGAGACCAGCTTGCCGTCACGGATAACGATGTCAGATGCGGCGGGGCTGTACTCAGCCTTGGACTCCTCGCCATGGTCAGCGGGGTTATAGAGGTAGGTTGCAGTGTAGTTGTCTTCGATGGCAGCGACCATGTACTGATTGCCTTCCACAATCTCAGTTGCGACATCCAGAGCCTCGGCGCCCTGAGCTGTGGTAGCATCAAAGGTGAAGGAAACAACTGCGGTCTTTCCGTCGTCAGAAACGGTCACATCTGCTTCGTTGTTCTGCTGACCGTCCATGGGACCAACATATACCTTGTTGACAGAGACAACAGCATCCTGTGTAAACTGATAGCCTTCTGCTGCGGTCAGGGTAACAGTTGCAGTGTAGACAGTGTCAAAATCGAAGGTTGCACCGGCGGGCTCGCCATTGGCCGTCCAGGTCACTTCGCCGGCGGTGTAACGCTCAGATACGTTAAACGCGGTGGTAGCGGGTGCCTTGTCGACAAGAGGACGGTCGATCTTGATATTGGTCAGGGTGATATCAGTAAGCGGCGCATCCGTGACGATCACGTTGTCACTGAGCATATTGGTCTCAGCATCGACCTCGCCGGGATAGCGGATGGTATTCTCGTTGCCCTGCGCATCGGTCCAGGTATCACCGTTGGTTGTGTTGTGCAGGTTGATGTAACGGAACTCGACATCGTTGCCATCAACCTTCGCAAGCACACCGTTGGCACCGTTGATGCCATCACGGAGGGCACCCAGGTTTGCATATGTGAAGTTGATCTCAACTGTGGTGTCAACACCGGCACCGGTCTGGATAAAGTCACCAGCGCGACGGACATAGCCGTAGGCGGGGTCGGACTCTGTGTGGTTGTGGCCCCAGAGGAAGACAACCTGAGGATAGTTGTTCAGGATTTCAATCAGTGCAGCCGCATTTTTGGATACGCGGCGGCTGTTATAGTAATGCAGCGGATAGTGGGAAACGATAAAGACAGGCTTGTTATCCTCAAGACCTGCAAGGTATTCAGCCAGTGCATTAATGTCATCTAACTGGAAGGTCTGATTCTTATCCATTGCACCGAAGTTATACATATGGTAAGCGCCGCTTTCACTGATGGCAACTTCGCCGATACGGCTCATGCCGGTATCGTACTTAAACTCCTCATCGCTCTCATAGCCTTCGTGGTTACCCTTCGTAAAGGTTGCCACGGTTCCGGGAGAATAATCCTTCAGCGCATGGGAAAGGATGGTCATGTTATCGTTATAAAGGTTATACTCGTTGGCAAAATCACCACCGAAGCAGCAAAGGCCAACATTGCCCTCTTCGCCGTCTGCCGCGATCATTGCATTTGCAGTTTCCAGCAGGGGCTTTGCAAGATAGGTGTAGCGGTGAAGATCGGAGGTGAAGAGAATATAATTGCCCTCAGGGTGGACAATACCGTTCTCATCAATCCCGGGGAATTCCCACTCACCCGCCTCGTCGGAATTGCCGACATACTCTTCCCACCAGTTTCCGGTGGTGTCAGCTGCAGAAGCCGGAACCAGCCATACACATAGCATAGCGGCAACCAGCAGCAGGCAGAGCATCTGTCTGATTGAATGTTTCATGTTTTTTCTCCTTTCAAATAACATTGTCAAACAAGACAAAAACATCTTACCATTCTGTCTCACTTTTGTACAATATCCTTTAATTTCATGTAGCATAACCAAAAGTTATGCTTATGCGGAAAATTTGTGGTAGAATATTCAGTAGAAAGATGGTGATATTATGGAGCTTTCTCCTTTAAGGTATTTTGTAACCGTTGCCCAGACGCAGCACCTGACGCGGGCTGCAGAGCTTCTGAACATCTCACAGCCGGCACTGTCAAAGGCAATCTCCCGACTGGAGGAAGAGCTTGGCACGCCACTTTTTGACCGGACTCCAAACCGTATCGCGCTGAATCACAGCGGTATGGTCTTTCTGGAGCAGGTACAGGAAGCTCTGCGGCTTCTGGATCAGGCCGAAGAATCTGTCCGTCTGGAATCCGGCGGCGTTATCGGAAACATCGGTATCATGACCTCATGCAGTGGGCTGATCCAGTCGGCAATCCGGGAATTTCTGCTGCAGCACCGCGACATTCATTATCAGCAGTACCGCTATAGCGCAGGACATATTTTGGAACAGCTGGAAAGCGGTTCTGTGGATCTGGCGATCACAAACCGTATGGATTTTCCAAGCCAGTGTCTGTGGCAGCCTTTGTTCAAAGATGAGCTCTATGTGATCGCCGCGCCGGAGCATCCCTTCAGCCGCAGAGCCTCCATCAGCTTTGGTGAGCTTGCCGGGCAGAGCCTGATCATCAACAACAACCTGCTTTCCATTCACAACATTATCACAGAAGCCTTTGGTAAAATGGGCGTCAGGCCCAAAATTTCCTACGAGCTGAACAACCCTCCCCTGACTGAGCTGCTGCTGATGGATAATCGGGGCATTGCCTTTGTGCCTGGCCTGCCAACTGAGCAAAAACCGGGATCTGCAGCTTCCCTGCCCAGAATCCGTGTTGAGGGTGGCCACCTCGCCTATGAGCTTGGCATTCTGAAACTGAAAAGCCACCGGCAACGACCGGCGGCCTTTATCCTTGAAGATTTTCTTCTGAACTGGTATGCCGAACCCACACACCTTCCGGATGCGCACGGCCGGACAAATATCCTGTAAAAGGTTCAACGCCCTCCGACAATCTGTCGGAGGGCTTTCGTCAGCAGCTTAAAAGGGTACACTTATATGAGCAGACTTTTCTTCAAAACAGGCAATCTGCTTTTTGGTCAGGCAAGATCCGGGGCAATATCGATGTTGCTCCCCTTCAGCGCAACCACCGCACCTGCCGCAGCCTGTCTGCTTTCAGCATGTGCCAATAGCCACTTATTGCGTGCCCACAGAAGCCTGTCCTCGTCATTTTTCGGTGTAATCTCAGGCTTGGGCCCGTTGGTCCCCTCAGTCAGAACCACAAGGACCTTAAAGCCGGCACCAGGTGCAGCACTGCAGGGTGCAAAGTGCAGTGTGGAACCGTAGACCTCGATCATGGTGTTGGCCGGGCAGCGAAAGGCCTTTACCCGTGCGGTATCCAGCATACCGTCTGCAATATCGTCAAGCTTCGCCAGCAGAAGGATAAAATCGTAAACGCCCAGATTGATCTCACTGCAGCGGTGGTATTCCAGGCAGTTCAGCTTTGTATTGTGGCCATTGCACCAGCCGATCTGAACCGGCATGCCACCATACTCATTGGAGCTGAGCTCCGCCTTAAATTCAGCCAGCTCAGGCTGGTCGGCCACATAAGCAGTTGCCTCCGGCAGCGGCGAGCAGGCATCCAGTGCAGCCGTGATCTTCTCATTCTCATATCCTGTGATCACATGGCCATAGGCCGCAAACGCAGGATCAAATACAGAGTGTATTTCCAATCAGAACATATCCTTTCTCATTGACCGTGATCTAAGCCGCGCTGTCCCATAGCGGTAAGCCGCCTGCAGGCAACGGCAGCCTTCCATTTTATTCAACAACCTCAATCTTCAGCATATTCGTACTTCCCTTGGTGGCCAGCGGAATGCCGGCAGTCATGACCATGGTATCCCCCGCTTTTACAAAACCGGCGCTTTTTGCCGATTCTGTTGCAAGATAGAACAGCACATCTACGCTGTCTACAGACGCACGGGTCTGCAGGGGGAACACGCCCCAGATCATGGCCATCTGGTGGTAGACCTTTTTAAACGGCGTTGCCGCAAGGATCAGCGTTCCCGGCCTGAACTTTGAAATTCTGCGGGCGGCTCCTCCAGTATAGGTATCTGCCACAATGGCAGTAGCACCGATATGCTCCGCAAGCGTACATGCCGCCGCAGAAACGGCGTTGGTATTATCCGTCACGTTATCCCTGGCTGTGAAATCAGAGATGACTGACTTCCGTACATCCTGCTCTGCCTGCATGACGATCCTGTGCATCACCTTTACGGCTTCAACCGGGTATTTGCCGGAGGCGCTTTCACCGGAAAGCATGACCGCAGAGGTGCCGTCAAACACGGCATTCGCAACGTCGGAAATTTCAGCACGGGTCGGCGTGGGGTTTTCTTCCATGGAGTCCAGCATCTGAGTCGCTGTGATCACAGATTTTCCCTGTGCATAGCAGGCCTTGATCAGCATTTTCTGAATGCCGGGCAGCTGTTCAAAGGGAATTTCGACGCCCATATCCCCTCTTGCGACCATGATACCATCTGCCGCCTCAATGATCTCTTCGTACTTTTCGACGCCTTCATGGTTTTCGATCTTGGCAATGATCAGGATATTTTCGCCACCATTTTCCTTCAGGAAGGCCCGCATCTGATTGATATCGTCTGCCCGGCGAGTAAAGGAGGCTGCAATATAGTCAACATCCTGTGCAATTCCAAAGAGCAGATCGCGCTTGTCCTGCTCAGACAGGAAGGGCATATCCAGAACAATCCCCGGTACATTGACGCCCTTGCGGCTTTTCAGCACACCGGCGTTCATGGCTGTGCATCGAATAAAGTTCTCTCCTGTTTCATCAACCCGGAAGCTGATCGCGCCGTCATCCACCAGCAGGGTATCCCCTGCCTTTAGCTGCGACGGAAGTCCAGCGTAATTTACGTAGCAATGCTCACAGTCGCCAAGGACATCCTCCGTACAGAAGGTATAGGGCATTCCCGCTTCAACCTCTACCGGTTTTTCAAACATACCGATCCGGATTTCCGGCCCCTTCGTATCCAGCATGACCGCAACCGGAACCTTCAGCTCATCCCGCACCTTACGGAATCTTGCGATCATTTCTCCATGACTTTCATGGGTACCATGTGAAAAGTTCAGGCGTGCAACATTCATACCTGCCAGCAGCATCTGCCGCATAGTCTCTTCAGACGAGCTTGACGGGCCCAGCGTGCAGACAATTTTCGTCCTGCGCCAGAGCGTATTCTGTTCCTGCATTTTGATACCTCCAGATCACTGTTGCCTGATGGCGACAGTATTAGTTTCAAACGTTCCTGACAGGTTTATGATACCCCGTCACCCTCCCTTTGTAAAGAAAAAGAAAAAGAAAAGTCTGCCGGCAAAAGCCGGCAGACCAGGTAATGCTTATTCAACCGAAATGTGCCCGGGCACACGTATTACATGGGAGGCTCGCCGCCCATGCCGGGATCGCCGCCCATGCCGGGATCGCCGCCCATGCCGGGATCGCCGCCCATGCCGGGATCGCCGCCCATGCCGCCGGCCTGTACCTCCATCTCGACATACTCTTCGCTGATGGAATAGCTACCGTCGTCAGCGACAACCAGCCAGCCCTTCAGGCCAAAGGCTACATCGACGATGGCACAGCCGGTTACAGGCTCGGAAGAACCGACAAAGTAGAAGAGGCCGTCATCAAGGGTGATATCGGAATACTTACCGGTGCATTCTGCGCGGTAGTTCTCACCGACAACCCATTCAGAGGTATCAACACTGCCGCCGGCACCGCCGGAGGACAGGTCACCAGCCTCTTCACTGCTGCCATCATAGGGCTCGCCATCAACATAGAGGGTAGCGCCCTCGGCAATATTGATGGTGCCGTAGTTCATAAGGCCAGTGATCCAGCAGTCTTCGGTGATATTCCACTCTGCGCCTTCATTGACAGTCACAAGAACATTGGCACCTTCCATAGACTTATTGACCACATGGGAGATCAGATAGTACTCGTTCATGGTGAAGTTGGTAACCTGAATATAAGCAGCCTCTGCTTCGTTCTCGGTCACGTTGCCGTCAGCATCCAGCAGTGCGTAAGCAACTGTTGCGCTATCACCGCCGTTGGGTGCAATGCCGTCGCCATACTTCTCGACCAGTTCATCAAGATAAGCAACTGCGTCAGCACTGTAAGGCAGGCCATGGACAGCGGAGGTTGCGGAAATGTTACCGTTCAGGGTTACGCCGTCTTCAATGGTGACCAGCAGGCCGCCGGCAGACTGACCGGCACCGGTACCGGTACCATTGTAAATGTTGCCGTCATAGGAAACAGCTTCACCATCCTCACCGGTGGTGAGCGTCAGAGTGGTGTTGTAGGAGCCACCGGTAGCAGGTGCTACGAAGCCAGCCTCGTTTGCATCAGCAAAGCCGGAGGAGAAGGTAGGCATACCCCAGGCATCGCCGGTCCACTTGGCAAAGCCCTGATCACCGGAGGTATCGCCGCCTGCGCCAGAGGTGCCATAACCGTCATCATCATCCATCATCTGGAAGATAACACCGGAGGCAGGATTCAGCTCTGCGCCGGAAACAGTGTAGTTAGAGGACTGCGCACCACGGACGACCATGACAGCCTCTTCGGTGTTCCATACAGAGCCCTTATCAAGGATGACATCCTCAGCGCCCTGGTGGTCCATCACGCCAAAGACAGAGGTGACAGTGGTATCCTGGCCTTCGCCCTCATAGGTGTAGACCTCTTCGCCGGTAGCATCGTTGGTGAGGACCAGTCCCTTATAGGAGGGACCATAATAGGTGCGGGCTGCACCGGTCAGAATGGTAACGTAGGTGGTACCGTCGATGTTGGCACCATAGAAGTTCTCATAGCTGGAACCAATGTTGTAGGTGCCATAGGCAGAGCCGTAGTTCTTTGCATAACCAAAGAGTGCAGCGCCGCCGTTCATGGAGGTAGAGCTGTTGTTGCCGGTAACATCAGTACCGTCATACTCGGAAACCTTCAGAGTGGAGTCGACAACATTGACTGTAGGATTGGTGCAGTCATCGGTGGAGATCACAGCCCAGGAGCCGGTCTCTATGGTGGAATCCACAACCGTCAGAGAGGAGTTCGTGCCAAGGACGTTGCAGGCACGAACGCCACCGTAGATACCGAGGATCCACGGGGGAGAGATCATGTAAGCCTGTGCAGCAGTAGAAGCATAGCCCTCATAGGCCTCGTTCAGAGGATTGGAGCCTGCTGCATAAATGCTGGAATTGGTAACAACTGCGTTGGCATAAGCATCAACCACAAGACCGTCACGACCGAAGCCATCGGTGTTGATGGTGACATTATCCATCAGCAGCCTGGTGCTGGTGTTCTCAGCACCGGTTGCAGTCACAACAACACCCAGGCAGGTGAAGTCGTTTGCGTTCTTACCATCGGACTCATCTGAGAAATTGAACTCAGAGTTGGTAATGCTGACAGTGGTATCCTCATTGGTGCCGGCGACATAGACCGCGCCGGTATTGGTTGCCTCTGCGTCATTCAGTGCATCGCCAAGCTCGGAATTAATCTGGACAGCGTCAATAGAAACGGTGCCATCCTCAGCAACCTCGGCGATTTCTGCCATGTTACCGGTGACCTCAGTCCCCTGTACATCAGCCGCAAGGATAAAATTGCTGTTGACACCCTTTTCAGCCCAGGCAGGGACAAGGGAACCGGTCTCGGTTACTTCGTCATCAGCAGTCAGGCCATAGGTGGTCATCTCAATTGCGGGCTCTTCTTCCACTACAGAAGCCTCTGCCTCTTCAGCAGCGCTCGCTTCTGCAGGTGCTTCTGCGGCAGGTTCCTCTGCAGCAGGCTCTTCTGCGGCGGGCTCTTCCACAGCAGCAGACTCTGCAGATGCTTCGACCTCAGCAGAAGAAACCGCGGTATTACCACAGGCTGCCATACTCAGAAGCAATGCCGCAACCAGAAGCAGTGCAAATGCTTTTTTCATATACGTTCCTCCATATCATAGTTTCGTCCGAAAGGACTTGCTAACTTTACCACATTATACCGAAATTGTAAATAAGAAAGTTCACATTTGGATATGCTTTCACTTTTTTAAGCTACATTTCCAACATTTTTTCTTTTAAAAAAGCACAAAACGAACAGTGTTCAAGTATACACTTCCCTGTTTTTCGTGTTTCTGCTATAATGTAGGAACTGCTACTGTGAAGGGAGAACTATCATGAAGCTGATCATCGCCGAAAAGCCCAGTCTCGGGCGTTCTATCGCTGACGCGATCCCCGGCACAGCCTCCGGCCGTGATCCGATCCGAAAGGGCGATTACTGCATTACCTGGCTCTATGGTCATATTCTGAGTCTGAAGGAACCACAGGATTATAATAAAGCCTATGCAAAATGGTCCCTGGAGCAGCTGCCGATCAGCTTTCCGGACTGGGCGCAGAAGCCGGCAGATGGTAAGGAGGAGCGTCTTCAGCAGATTGGCGGCCTGCTGAAGGAGGCAGAGCTTGTGATCCATGCAGGTGACCCTGACGATGAAGGCCAGCTTCTGGTTGACGAGGTTCTCCGATGGTTTCACTACGCCGGGCCTGTAAAGCGTCTGGATACGGCCAACACAACGGAAGCCGCCCTGACACGTGCTCTGGCAGCACTTCAGGATAATGGTCCCCGTGAGGCCGATGGCTGGGCGGCCTATGCACGAAGCGTAGCGGATCTGCTTGTTGGTGTAAACATGTCAAGATTCTTTACCTGCTCCAACCGGGGCAGGACCCTGACTGTCGGTCGTGTGCAGACCCCAACGCTTGGACTGGTCGTCAATCGTGACCTTCTGATTGAGCAGCACGAAAAGGTTCTTTTCTATACAGTTACCGGTGAGCTGGAGGTAAACGGAAAGATCATTCCCTGCTCTCTTCAGCTTGAAAAGGATGACCCCAGGCTGACTGAAGGAAGGCTGACTGACGCTGCGGAAGCCGCACAGCTTGCCCGGCGGATCAGTGGAATCACCCTGCATAACGTTGTCATTACAAACAAATCCGAAACCGAAAAGCCTCCACTCCCCTTCAATCTTGTCAAGCTACAGACCTATTGCGGAAACGCATGGGGGTACGACCCACAGCAGGTTATGGATATTACCCAGCGTCTCAAAGATTCCGGAGCGATCACCTATAACCGTTCGGACTGTCAGTACCTTTCCTCCGACCATTTTAAAGAAGCGCCCAAAACAGCCGCAACCGTTTGTAAGAATTTAGGTGGCCGTCCGCCCCGCCTGGATACCACGATCCGTTCCGCAGCCTTCAATGATAAATATATCACAGCGCATTTCGCGATCATCCCGACGGATTCCAAACGTGATCTGTCTGCATTTTCTGAAGAAGAAAAAAATGTTTATTCTATCATTGCACGGTATTATCTGGCGCAGTTTATGCCCAACTGTGTAAAACGCAGAACCACCCTGAGCGCAGTGATCCCGGAGCTTGGAACGCTGACCGCTTCCAGCACGGAAATCCTTGATCAGGGCTTTCATGAGCTTCTGCCCTCAAAAGCGGATCCCCCTACACCATTATCCGGTTTTTCCGGCGGAACCTATTCAGGCACGCTAAACAACACTGCTGTGCAGGAGAAGGAAACTAAGCCGCCTGCACGTTACACAAAGACCTCACTGAATGAGGATATGACCAGGATTGCCCGCTATGTGGAGGATCCCAGGGTAAAACAGCTGCTACTGGAAAAGGACCGGGACAAAAAGGGAGAAAACGGCTCCATCGGCACCTCTGCCACCCGTGCCTCCATCATTGACGGCCTTGTGCTCCGTGGCTTTCTGGAAGAAAAAAACAAACGGCTTATCTCAACTGAAATGGGCCGGGAATTTTACCGAATCCTGCCGGATGAACTGAAGAAGCCGGATATGACCGCCTACTGGTGGGTCATTCAGGAGCAGATCAAGACCGGAGAGCTTCCCCGCTCTGCGCTGCCGGATGCGGTACTGGATACCATTAAAGCAATTCTGAAGCAGAGCTACCCGTTACTTTCCACCGCAGCCAGGATTCCTGCAGACCGCACAGTTCTCGGCCGTTGTCCAAGGTGCGGCGGATATGTTGTGGAGGGCAGCAAGGGCTATGGCTGCCTCAATTATAAAAATGGCTGTAAATTTACAATCTGGAAGCAGACCGACCGCGGTGTCCTGAAAAATGTAACGATCACCCCCAAAATGGCTGAAGCGCTTCTTTCGGGCGATACTGTCGAGAGCAAGCGTCTTTATTCCGAAAAAAATAACGCCTGTTTTTTCGGAGGACTTCGTCTGGAGGACAGGGGCAGTGATCATGGTGCCGGTCTGCAGCTGGTTCTGGATCTGCCACGGCCAGTGCTGGGGAAATGTCCCCGTTGCGGTGGTGATATTATCGAAGGAAAAGCCGGCTTTGGCTGTGCTAACTATAAGGACGGATGTAAATTTACGATCTGGAAGCAACAGAAATCCGGAATATTCCAGAAGATCACCATTTCAGAGGCCATGGCCAAAAAGCTGTTGGCCGGCGAAACCATTACCACAAAGCGCCTGTGGTCCGAAAAGAAGCAGACCGAGTTCTTCGGCGGTTTCCGTCTCAGGGATCAGGGCAGCAAATATGGTGCCGATCTGGAGCTGGTCATGGACCTGCCCCGTCCCGTGCTGGGGAAATGTCCCCGCTGTGGTGGTGATATTATCGAAGGAAAAGGGGGCTTTGGCTGTGCCAACTATAAGGACGGATGTAAATTTACGATCTGGAAGCAACAGAAGTCCGGAATTTTCCAGAAGCTCGCAATTTCAGAAGCCATGGCCAAAAAGCTGCTGGCCGGCGAAACCATTACCACAAAGCACCTGTGGTCTGAAAAAAAGCAGACCGAATTCTTCGGTGGGTTCCGTCTCAGGGATCAGGGAAGTGAATATGGTGCCGACCTGGAACTGATCACCGATCTGCCGCGACCGGTCTTGGGGAAATGTCCCCGCTGCGGTGGTGATATTATCGAAGGAAAAGCAGGCTTTGGCTGCGCCAACTATAAAAACGGCTGTAAATTTACAATCTGGAAGAAAGCAAAATCCGGTCCGTTGCAGGCTGTTACGATCACAGAAGCTATAGCCAGAAAGCTGCTGGCCGGGGAGTCAGTCGACAGCACAAAGCTGACCGTAAAGAATTCGGATGGCCCGCAATCCGGCTCCTTACGTCTGGCTGACAAGGGCTCTGACTTCGGTGCCGATCTGGAAATTCAATGGGCGCAGGGCATCACGGTTGGCAGCTGCCCGCGCTGCGGGAAGAAGGTTCGTGAAACACCACTGTCCTTCCGATGCAGTGGATACTCCGACGGCTGCAGCTACAGCATCTGGAAGCACCCGAAACTCAGAATGTTTTCTGATATTACGATCACTGCCGATATGGCAAAAATTCTGATGCGTGGCGACACAATCGAGACTGATCTGCTCTACTCTGTAAAAAAAGGACATGCTTTCAAGGGCAGCTTCCGTCTGAAGGATGAAGTCGGGCCATACGGTCCCAATCTGGAACTACTCCCCTTCACAGCGCCGGTTGCGGCTTCTGACAAAGCCGCTCCCGGCAGCTCCGAGAATATGGAGCCGGAGCCGCTTCCTGTTACCGTCCCCCACTTCTTGCCGGCTTCCCCTTCGCAGGCGGCTTCGGATCTCACCGGTCCGCATGGCACCCCCACCTCCCTGCCGACCACCGCTGCAGACAATCCCTACGTGGATTATTATGAGGACTATGTCTGGCCGGACGATAACGATGCGCCCCCAGAGGCCTCCGACGCAGCCGTACCCTGACATATAAAAGGCCTGTGTACTCTTGCGAATACACAGGCCGGATATATAATTTTCTGAGTACCGCCGGCTGTGGCGCCTTGCCCTTAGCTCATTTCAGGGTCTCCAGCACTGCGTAAATCTCAGATTCTGTCTGATATGGGTAGACCCTGAAATACGGGTTGCCAGTCAGCATGGCACTGAGCTCAGTACGGCTGCGGTCGTAAAAGATATAGCAGGGCTTGCCAAATTTCTCTGCATAGGCCAGCTCGTAACCAACGCCAAGGCTTGGGTTGGTACACTCTGCTACCAGATAATCGCTTTCACGCAGCCACGCAGTATCCTGCTGATAAATCGCACTGTCTGCCGAAAAGCCCTGCTCCAGTGCGTTCAGCTCCAGGTTACCAACATGTTCCGTCAGGACATCGTCTCCATGTTCCTGCAACCATTCTATAATTCTTTTATAAAGTGCCGCATCGGCTCTGCCGCCACGGATGGAGCCGGCAAAATACACCTTATGATCCATAGTATACTCCCCTTCCATTGTTTACGGACAGTATACCACAAAAACAGCAGCCGTGTCTGTATTTTTTATCCAAGCGGAACGGAGGTTTCAACATGCACGCTACAAAAATCTGTATTCTCGATGGTGGAAATGTAAATCCCGGTGATCTTAGCTTCGCTCCGATTGCTTCTCTCGGCCAGCTCAGCGTTTATGACCGGCCTGTCATGGACAATCCGCAGGAGATCATACGCAGGATTGGAAATGCCGAGGTTGTAATCTCAGACAGGACCCCACTCCCCCGCATCGTTCTGGAGACCTGCCCGAACCTGAAGCTGATCACACTTTTTTCCACCGGCTATAATCATATTGATCTGCAGGCTGCAAAATCGCTGGGCATTCCTGTCTGTAATAATCCGGGCTACGGTACAACGACTGTTGCCCAGCATACGATCGCGCTCCTGCTTGCCCTGTGCAACCGGGTCACAGAACGCTCGACGGATGTTCACAACGGCAGGTGGACAAAGGACGGGAACAGCTGTTTCTACGATTACCCCATGCTGGAGCTTTCAGGGAAAACAATGGGCATTCTGGGCTTTGGCCGGATTGGCAGAAAAACAGCTTCGATCGCAAGGTCCCTTGGCATGGACATCATTGCCTGCAGTGCTTCAGAATGCGACGCAGGCAGGGCATTAGGACGTTATGTGGATTTTAAAACACTCCTGCATGAATCTGACGTACTCTCCCTGCACTGTCCGCTTTTCCCCGAAACCGAGGGTATGATCAATTCCAATACGATCAGTTTGATGAAGGATGGTGCCCTGCTGATCAATACTGCCCGTGGGAAGCTGGTGGAGGATGCAGCACTGGCAGAAGCTCTGTATCGCGGCAAGCTTGCAGGTGCCGCACTTGACGTCGTGTCGACAGAGCCGATCACACCGGACAACCCCCTGCTCCACGCTCCGAACTGTATCATTACCCCCCACTGTGCCTGGACATCACGTGAAGCACGCAGCCGCATCATCGATACCACTGCAGCCTGCATCACTGCATGGCAGGAAGGCAGACTGCTCCACGAGGTCAATCCATAGGACTGCTTGTGCAACTTACCCTCCCCGACGCTAAAAACGTACCGCAGTCTTGTTCCCTGCGCCGCTGGACAGGTGTCTGCCCATATGATATATTTTTAGTAAATATAAATTCAGAAATGAAGGGATACTATGTACCGCAAAATCGGTTTTATCGGCACCGGAAATATGGGTTCCGCCCTTGCCTCAGCCGTAGCAAAGAGTGGCATTGCTTCTGCCGACGCTCTGCTTCTTTCCAACCGTACTCCGGCAAAGGCCCAGGCTGTTGCCACTGCTTTGGGCTTAGCTGACACTGCCGTTGTAGATAATACAACGATCGCCGCTGATTGTGACCTGATCTTTCTGGGAGTCAAGCCCCAGATGATGGCCGATATGTTGGAAACGCTGCACGATCCGCTCTTTGCCCGTGCCACAGCAGGTGATCCTTTTGTGCTTTGCACAATGGCCGCAGGCCTCAGCTGTGAAAGGATCCGTGCAATGGCAGGGCTTCCCTCTGCGCCCGTAATCCGCATTATGCCAAATACACCGGCTGCCATTGGGAAGGGCGTGATTCAGGTGTGCAGCCTCGGCGTCACAGAGCAGCAGCTTTCAGACTTTGAACTGCTTCTGGCCCCTGCCGGGCTGGTGGACCGGATTGACGAGCACCTGATCGATGCTGCCTCTGCTGTGTCCGGCTGCGGCCCTGCTTTTGCTTACCTCTTTGCCGAGGCCCTGGCTGACGGCGCAGTTGCCTGCGGGTTGCCACGGAGTAAGGCCATTACCTATGCCGCTGCCATGCTTGAGGGCTCTGCAGCTCTGGTTCTGGAGAGCGGAAAGCATCCCGGTGTGCTCAAGGATGCTGTCTGTTCTCCCGGTGGTACTACCATACAGGGTGTCCGCGTTCTGGAGGAAAACGGTTTCCGCGGCGCTGTCATGGATGCTGTTATCGCGGCTTACGAAAAAACTGTCGGGCTCAGATGAAATGAGGTCAAGCGATGAGAATTGTAGTTAAGGTAGGCACCTCAACTTTGGCACATGCCACCGGACGTTTAAATATCCGTCGGGTAGAAGCGCTGGTAAAGGTGCTCTCAGATTTAAAAAACGCAGGCCACGAGCTGATCCTTGTCTCCTCCGGTGCAATCGGCATGGGTGTTGGCAAGCTGAATCTGCCCGGCCGACCGGAGGATATGCCCGGCAAGCAGGCTGCCGCTGCAGTGGGCCAGTGTGAACTGATGTATACCTATGACCGTCTGTTTTCACAGTACAGTCACACTGTTGGCCAGATCCTTCTGACCGGTGAGGATGTTGAACACGCCGACCGCTGTGAGAATTTTAAAAACACGGTAGAGCGTCTTCTGGACCTCGGAGTTCTGCCTGTTATCAACGAAAATGATACCATTGCCACTGCCGAGATCAAGGTAGGTGACAATGATACCCTGGGCGCGATCGTTTCGCGCCACATAAAAGCAGACCTGCTGATCCTCCTTTCTGACATCAACGGTCTGTATTCCGCAGATCCCCGAACTGACCCACACGCAACGCTGATCCCATTGGTCATGTCGGTCACACCGGAAATCGAAGCTCTGGCCGGCAGCAAAGGCAGTGAACTGGCCACCGGTGGTATGGCAACAAAGCTTCGTGCCGCAAAGCTGGTAAATGAGGTTGGCTGTGACATGGTCATCCTTAACGGTGAACACCCCGAGCTTCTCTATGATCTTCTGGACGGCAAACAGGTCGGCACACGCTTTCTCGGGAAAGGATTATGATATGACAACATTTCAACAGCTTCAGGCAGCCAGAAATGCCCGCAAAGCGCTGGCAATTGCCTCTTCGGATGTGAAAAATACCGCGCTGCGTTTTATGGCCGACGCGCTTGTGGCCGCAACAGCCGATATTCTTGCGGCAAACGAATCAGATCTGTCCGCGGCAAAGGGGACCATCTCCGATGTTATGCTCGACCGGCTTGCGCTTTCTGAAAGCCGCATTGCCGGAATGGCCCAGGGAATCCGTGAGGTTGCAGACCTCCCTGACCCCTGTGGTATCATACTGAGCACAGTGGTCCGCCCAAATGGTCTGCGGATTGAGAAGACTTCCGTCCCTATGGGCGTGATCGCCATCATCTTTGAGTCCCGTCCTAATGTTACCTCCGATGCTGCTGCTCTGGCGATCAAAGCCGGCTCTGCCTGCGTTCTGCGCGCAGGCAAGGAGGCCCACCGCTCCGCAACTGCTATTACAGCCGCAATGAAGCAGGGACTGAGCGCTGCAGGGCTTCCGGAGGCTGCGCTACAGCTGATCGAAGATACCAGCCGCGCTTCTGCACAGGAACTGATGACAGCGCGTGGTTATATCGACCTGCTGATCCCACGTGGCGGTAAAGGTCTGATCCGTGCCTGTGTGGATCAGGCAACCGTCCCTGTGCTTGAAACCGGCACCGGCATCTGCCATATCTATGTAGATGAAAGCGCCGATCAGGAGATGGCCCTCGATATCCTTGAAAACGCAAAATGCAGTCGTCCTTCTGTCTGCAACGCGGCCGAACAGCTGCTGGTCCATGCCTCTGTTGCCGCAGAATTTTTACCCAAGGTCATTGACCGTCTGGTTGTCCAACGGAAGGCATCCGGCAAGCCGCCTGTTGCATTCCGACTGGATCCAACCGCCCTGCAGATGCTGGCCAATGTTCCGAATGCCGGGACTGCTGCCGCGCCTGAAGATTTTGATACAGAATTTCTGGACTACATCATGGCTGTTTCTGTGGTTCCGGATGTATCAGCCGCCATCGATCATATATCTGCCCATTCAACCAGCCATTCTGAAGCGATCATCACACGGGATGAGACTGCTGCCGCACGCTTTACCCGTGAGATTGACTCCGCCGCGGTTTACGTAAACGCTTCTACCCGCTTTACAGACGGCGGCGAATTCGGGCTCGGATGCGAAATGGGCATCTCCACGCAAAAGCTGCACGCACGCGGCCCTCTGGGGCTTGAGGAGCTGTGCACCTTTAAATACATCATCCGAGGAAACGGTCAGATCCGCTGACAGGATTTGCGCCAGTTACTCTGAAAGGAACTGATCTCACTTGAAACGCTTTACCATGACAAACAAGCTGCTCAGCCTGCTTCTGGCTGCACTGATGGTCTTTGGTCTCTGCTCCTGTGGCATTACAGCACAGGACGCAGTGGATCTGGCGGTCGCTGTCGCAGACACTGCCCTTGCCTCTGATTCCGCTTCGGATACCATGCAGGATGCCACAGCCGTAGACGATACCGTTTGGGAAGACTGGGAGGATTACGGCGATGAATACGCCGATGAAGACATCTATGACGAAGCCGCCTATGAGGAAGCTGAGGCAGATGCCGAGGCCGCTGAGCCGGACCTCGATGCCGCGGAAGACATTGCCGATACAGAGGGGTCTGAGCTTTTGGACCCGGATGACTCCTACACTTCAAAGGAAGATGTCGCACTCTACATTCACCAGTACGGCTGCCTTCCTTCCAACTTTATCACAAAAAAAGAAGCGCAGAGTCTTGGCTGGTCAGGTGGCTCCCTAGAGCCCTATGCTCCCGGCAAATGCATCGGCGGAAGTTATTTTGGTAATTACGAAGGAATCCTGCCTACAGCCTCCGGCCGTTCCTACACGGAATGTGACATTGACACCCTTGGCGCATCCTCCCGCGGTGCAAAGCGGATCGTCTTCTCAAATGATGGTCTGATCTATTATACAGAGGACCACTATGAAACCTTTGAGCTTCTCTACGGGGAGCCCTGACCCATAATCCTACAATTCTCGAGGTAATTGTTATGAAAATGCTGCTTCTTGACGGTCTTGATATTACCTGTATGGATGATGTACACGACCTGTTTGCCGACGCGCTTGAATTTCCGTCCTACTATGGCCGGAATCTCGATGCCCTGCATGACTGTCTGACCACATATGGTGAGGATGTTACGATCTGTGTTGACAATCTTTCTGCCCTGACAGAGGCATTGGGTGAGCAGGCTGAGCGTCTGCTCATGGTCCTGGAGGATTCTGAAACGGAAAACGACCGCTTGTCCTGCCTGTTTGCCGCCGACTGACCTGCTATATCAGATTTATTACAAAAGCCACCCAAAAGGGCGGCTTTTGTTTTATCCGTTTCACAACAGCAAAACCGGCTGCAGCGCATAAGCTGCAGCCGGACATTGCGGACTATGAAGCTTCAAGTCTCAGACGGAGTATTGATCCCCCGCCGTTTTTATCCGTACCCGGGATTATTCCTGTCCGCGCTGGTTGTAACGATCCAGAGAAGCCTGCTGAATCTCAACGCAATCCTCAAGGCCCATATCAACACAATCCTGAACAAAGGTGTCAAGGGATGCAATGTCATTGTCGCCTACAATATACTTCAGGAAGTTCTCCTGTGCGTAGGTCATAATGTCACTGGCTGCAGTGTTGAATTCGTCAGCTTCCTCAGTTGTCATGGTCAGAGTATCGGGAATGCCATATGCATTATCCTTATTGGCCATCCAGATATCCAGCGCTTCCATCTGCTGATCAGTAAAGCCTGCATGCTTCGCCGCAACACTTGTCAGACACACGGTATTCTGCAGCATATAGCGGAACTGAGCCAGGGTTGCAGTCATGCCCTCAGGGTTATTAACGATCAGATCGGTATAGGCGAGGCTACCGTCATCATTGACTGTATAGGTAACACCTTCAACACCCCAGTTTGCAAGGATTGAGCCTTCTTCTGTATAACGATAATCCAGCCACTGAAGAGCGATCTCGGGGTATTCGCAGGTAGTTGAAATACAACAGTTGCTGGAAACAGACAGAGCAGCATAGCTGGTCTGTGCCAGGTGCGTAACGCCGCCCTCTTCCTTGGTTGCATCAGCAATTGCCGCAACATCATAATCGGGATCAACAGAGACACCGGATTCAATATACTGAGGGATGTAGTCAACCTCAGCCCACCACAGAGAGCTCTCACCACTGGTAACCATGCCAATATCAGCGCCGCCCTGCATGCCAAAGTCTTCGCTCATAAAATCCTGATAAATCCAGCCCTTGGAATACCAGTCGGCAACCATCTCAGTATATTCGATAAAACCATCGGTGGTTATGCCACTGTAAACTGTACCATCAATCTGGAACCAGGGCATTGTTGCCTCGAAGCTGTTACCAAAGCCAACCATGGTGTCATAGCCGGAGCAAAGGAAGCCGAAGCCGGCATCACCGGACATAGGAAGCTGTACAGTAGCACCATAGGTGTTGAATGCCTGCTCGATATATGCTTCGTATTCAGCATAGGTATCAATTTCAGCAGGATCCATACCAAATTCCTCTGCCCAGTCTGCACGAATCATGGGGCCCTTACCGTTGGGCTGGCCCTCGTCGTATGCGGATGCGATGAAGACTACACGTCCTTCATCTGTCATGGAATCCTTAAGGTTCTGCTCGCTGGAATGGATGATCGCATTATAGTTAGGCGCATACTCCTCAAGCAGATCCGTCAGATCCAGAAGCACATCATCCTCAACCGCCTTATCGAAGCCGCCGTTGTAATTCGTTGCAGCTTCACAATAGATATCAGAATAGTCACCGGATGCTACCTGAAGATTGAACTGCTCACTAAAGACCGAAGGATGCAGCAGCTGGAACTCAATATGAACATTGGACAGCTCTTCCATCTTTTCATAGAACAGATTATCGGACATATCCTGGCAGTAATCCTGTACCTGAGGGTTGAACCGCATAAAGAAAGACAGCGTGATGGGGTCCTCGGTAAGGGGCATCTCAATGTCATAGCTGCCAACCTCAGCGACTCCGGCTTCAATCATATTGTTATCGGTATTCGCCTCTTCAGTGGTAGAGCTCCCGACTTCGGTCTCAACCTCAGTCTCAGCAGGCGCTGCCTCCTCAGTGGCAGGTGCGTCTTTCTCCGTTACGGCGCCGGACGACTCAGCCTCAGTCGCTACCGATGCAGCAGTGCTGCTGTTTCCGCAACCTGCAAGGCAGGCAAAAGCCATGCACAGAACAAGAAGCATTGCAATAAATTTTTTCATATGTACTCCTTTCAGCCGGTCCTTTTCCGGCAGCTTTCATTTGTCTTACGACCTGTTTATTATACCCAATTTATGCAATATCTGCAATAAAATTCAACAATTGTTTCCATTGGGACAACGTTCGAATTTATTATGTAGGCAGTCAGTGCTTCTAAAAAATTCCCGCTTCTGACGAAGCGGGAATGGATTGGACCTGTATTAAGTTCAGCCGGACATTATTCACTGTCACGCCGCTCCTGCAGCTGGCGGGACAGTTCACCCAACGAAACGGCGATGATCTCATTTTTAACCAGAATGCTCTCCGGAACCTTTAAATGCACCGGCGCAAAATTCCAGATTGCCTGAATTCCACCTTCGACAAGCTTATCAGCCACATCCTGAGCGTATTTTGCGGGGACTGTGATAATACCGATATGCACCTTCATCCTGCGGCAGAGTGCCGTCAGACGTTTTACCGAAAGCACAGGCTTTCCGCCGATCTCACGCCCGACCAGCGCGTCATCCGCATCAAAGCCGGCGATCACATCCACACCGTAATCAGAGTAATTGCTGTAGCTCAGCAGCGCTTTCCCAAGCTGACCGCAACCTACGATCACAGCATTGGATATATCGTCATACCCCAGAATATGCTCAATCGCTGTACAGGTTTCTTTAATCTCATATCCTTCACCCGGTGCACGGTTCATGCCGCAGCTGGAAAGGTCATGCCGAACCTGACTCGGACTGATCCGGATCACCTCACCAATATCTTCGGCAGTTACAGAGGTTTTTCCGTTTCTGCCTTCAGATTTGAGCATAATCAGATATTGCGGGAGCCTCTGAAGCGTCCCCTGTGAAAGAGCAGTTACCATAGCTATCCCTCCGGCCTTCACAATCCTGTTTCTTTCCTTCTCCCGGTTTATGTACCGCTTTATACTATAAAGCCGGGCACTTAGTTAATTGTACCATACATTTGTACCGTTCTCAATCTTTTTTTGCCTGATTGGAGCAAAAACACGCATGCGCGTTGTCATTTGAACACGCATGCCGGTCATTCAAAAAGCCCCGACAGCTATGAACTGCCGGGGCGATAGATCGTTAAAGATCAGATCTTATTGTCACAGCCAAGGACATCAACGATCTTATGCTTTACAAGCTCTTTGATGTTTGCACGCGCGGGCTTCAGATACTCACGAGGATCAAACTTGTCAGGATGCTCGCTCATGAACTTGCGGATAGAGCCAGTCATTGCAAGGCGGAGGTCGGAATCGATGTTGATCTTGCAGACTGCCATCTTGGCAGCCTCGCGGAGCTGTTCCTCCGGGATACCTACTGCATCAGGCATAGCGCCACCGTTTTCGTTGATCATCTTTACATATTCCTGGGGAACGGAGGAAGAGCCGTGCAGAACGATTGGGAAGCCGGGAAGACGCTTCTGAACCTCTTCAAGGATGTCAAAACGCAGCGGAGGGGGAACCAGAACGCCCTTTTCATTTCTGGTGCACTGTTCAGGTCTGAACTTATAGGCACCATGAGAGGTACCGATTGCAATCGCCAGGGAGTCGCAGCCGGTCCGCTCTACAAATTCCTGAACATCCTCGGGACGGGTATAGGAGGAGTCCTCAGCGCTGACCTTGACTTCGTCCTCAACACCGGCCAGAGTGCCCAGCTCAGCCTCAACCACAACACCGTGTGCATGAGCATATTCAACAACCTGCTTCGTAATGGCAATGTTCTCTTCGAAGGGCTTGGAGGAAGCATCGATCATAACGGAGGTAAAGCCGTCATCAATGCAGGACTTGCAGGTCTCAAAGCTGTCGCCATGGTCAAGATGCAGGCAAATAGGAAGACCGGTTTCGATCTCGGCAGCCTCAACCAGCTTTACAAGATAGGTGCGGTTTGCATAGGCACGAGCACCCTTGGAAACCTGCAGGATCACAGGTGCATTGCATTCCTTTGCAGCTTCGGTAATACCCTGAATGATCTCCATATTGTTGACATTGAAAGCACCGATGGCATAACCGCCTTCGTATGCCTTCTTAAACATTTCAGTAGAAGTAACGAGTGGCATATTCAAAATCTCCTTTTCAGATATTAGATATTAAAGGCGGCCTTATTATAACACCCGGTAACAGAAAATTCAATAGGTACTTGCACGAAATGTATGGTACAAGTACCCTATATTTTCAAATATTCCCGACATAACATTGCCCACCGGCTTCTTCATTCAGGCGCAGGACCGTCTCAGTCCTTATATACCTCACTGATTCCAAGCGCATGGGCCCCTTCTGCAATATGACAGCAGATGCTGAGCGGGAGGCGTGCCATTGTGACCTGCAGATGCGCAAAGGCTTCCTGCTCCGCGATAAATTTTCTGACAGAAGCAAGCCATTTTTCAGCAGATTCACGGCTGCCGGAGTATGCAACATCCAACCGGACTTCCTTCCCGGCGAATCTTCCCTCCAGTTCGCTGAGGATCACCTTCAGCATACACTTCTCAGCCGCATTCATACCGCGGCATTTCTGGTAAGCATCCAGCTTACCCCCCTGAATGGTCAGTACCGGCTTAATGCTCAGCACAGAAGCCAGTGCAGCGCCGGCTGCGGTAACACGTCCGCTCTTTTTCAGCAATTCCAGTGTATTCACCGCAATATAGATGCTCTGATCCGGTCCGGCAGCCTCGAGGCGCTCTGCAATTTCCGCACCGCTGTACTTTCCGGATTTCACCAGCTTAATGGCATCCATCACACTACTGCGAAGCGTAATGGAAATCCGACGGTTATCAATTACATGGACACGATCGCCGTAGTCAACTGCAAGCGCTTTTGCAGTTGCGCAGGAGCTGGACAGCGCAGCAGACATGGGAAAATGCAGCAGCTCATCATACTCCTGCAGCACCTGATCCCAGAGGCTGGTCACAGACTCAGGCGACGGCTGTGAGGTTGAAACCTCCGCCCCGTTACCGAGACGTTCAAAAAACTCATCATATGTGATATCGCGGCCCTCTATGTATTCCTGACCATCTACAATAATAGGCATCTGCAGCAAAAATACGCCCAGTTCTTCAGCCTCGACCGCATCGATTGAACTATTGGTATCTACGACGATTGCAATCTTACGCATATATAATCTCCTTTTCATTGATCATGTGGCTGAAGATCACAGCCATCTCCGCAGGCGTCTCCTGTCCACCACCGCGGATCCATTCCAGCATCACATTATAGATGGCGCCGATCAGGAAGCTCCGTTCATATGCACCTGTGCGAAAGCCTTCCCAGTCCATGGGCGTTTCCAGAAAATACCGATTGAACGCATTCAAGATCAGTTCCCCGACATTCGCCGCATATAATTCACGGATCACGTCACTGTAGGGCAGTACGCTCGCAAAGATCAGCTCCACATAGCTCCGAAGGCTGTGTTCCTGCAGTTTCTGCCTGACGGCCTCCCGTGCTTCCCCGGATACCCCCTCGATAAACTGCGCCATAACATCCTCACGTGATGAGAAATTCCGATAAAAAGTGATCCGGGAAACGCCGGCTTCACGGACAATATCCGCTACTGACACGCCCTGATACCCCTCTTTGCGTACCAAGGTCACAAAAGCAGCAACAATTTTCCCGCCGCTCCTGTTTACTCTGGACATGTGACTCCCCTGCCCTTCGGAAATTCGATCCGTGATCTCATTCTCAGATACTTCTCTCTGAATTTAATGTTACATATGTAACAAAATAAGCATGGTAAGTTTAACACCGGAGCCCGTTTCTGTCAACCATCATTCATTACAAAAAGGCCCGCAGAATGCTCTGCGGGCCTTACCAATATGCATAAGAAAAGTCGCTATATTATGCCAGGAACTTATCATAGATGCTGCAGACAGCAGCCTCATAGTCCTTCTCGTCAACTGCAATGATAATATTCATCTCAGAGGACCCCTGGTCGATCATGCGGATATTGATCCCCGCCTCGGAAACAGCAGCGAACACTCCTGCTGCAACGCCGGCAGAATATGCCATTCCATGGCCCACCACAGCGATCAGTGCAAGGCTGTCTTCAGCGAACATTGCATCAGGCTGCAGCTTCTCACGGATGTCACGCATCACCTGATTGCGGACAGGATTAAATTCGCTTGCGGCAACGATCACGCTCATAGTATCAATGCCAGACGGGCAGTGCTCCATGGAAATATTGTAATCGGCAAAAATCTGCAAAAGCTTTGCGCCAAAACCAATCTCAGAGTTCATCAGGGACTTTTCGACCTGAATCGAAACAAAGCCCTTCATGCCGGCAATACCGGTAACTGTTCTGGGCGGCAGAATTCTGGGCAGGGTTGCCACGATCATGGTTCCGGGATCTTCAGGCTTGTTGGTATTGCGGATATTGATCGGGATGCCGGCCTTGCGCACCGGGAATACCGCGTCCTCATGGAACACGGAAGAACCGGAGTAGCTGAGCTCGCGCAGCTCAAGATAGCTGATGTAGTCAATTACCTTGGGATCCTTTACAATTCTGGGATCCGCAGTCATCATGCCGGATACATCGGTCCAGTTCTCGTACAGGTCAGCCTGAACCGCACGCGCGACCAGGGAGCCGGTGATATCCGAACCTCCACGGGAGAAGGTGTGGATCGTGCCATCGGGCATTGCACCATAGAAACCGGCTACGACCGCTTTCTTCATAGACAGCATGCAGGTAGCAAGCTTCTGATTGGTCAGTTCTGCATCAAACTGGCCGTTTTCATCAAAGCAGACAACCTCAGCAGGATCAACAAAGGGGAAGTTCAGATACATGGCGATCAGCTTTGCGTTCAGGTATTCGCCGCGGCTTGCCATATAGTCCTTCTGATGCAGGGTGTTCAGATGTTCACGGATATCCTCGATCTCGGAATCGATATCAAAGCCTACCTCGAGCTCTGCAGCGATATCAGCATAACGGTTCCGGATCTCGTTGAGAACAGGCTCGAAATTCTGGTGTGTCTCTGCCAGCTCGTGGCACTGGTATAGCAAATCAGTTACCTTAATATCATTGGAGAAACGCTTGCCGGGTGCGGAAACCACAACAAAACGACGTGCAGGGTTGCTGCGGATAATATCTGCAGCCTTACGGATCTGAGTAGCATTTGCCAGGGAAGTCCCGCCAAACTTTACAACAATCTTTGCCATTATTTAACCTCTTTCTGACTTCTTCTTGAGCATGCCCCGGTGTTCTGTATAAGGGTCCGGATGCTCCATTACTTCACTATTTCACAGCTGATTCCACAGCTGCTGTATTTCCATTGCTGACATACCGGCATACCATCCTTCAGACAGCGCCCAGTCTATTGACAGCCGATGCTTATTATATCATGAAATTGCGCTTTGTCATTAAAAATCTGTAAATCATGGGAAATTCGTGAAAAACATAAAAATCCCGACATAAAGCCGGGATTTTCGTGTATAAAATTGTGAAATCTGTTCAAGCCTGCAAATCTAACCGGTCATGGCCGTTATTTTGTACAGAAGCAGGCAGGCCGCTGTCCGCTCAGCCCAGCATGGTCTCCATATCGTACAGCCCCGGTTCCCGGTCAGCGATATATGCAGCAGCAGTCAGGGCTCCTTCCGCAAACAGCGCACGGTTTTCTGCCTCGTGCTTCAAAGTAATAGTCTGTGTACCGGTAGAGATAAGGATTTCATGCGTTCCGACTTCGTTCCCCAGCCTGATTGAGTGAATCCCAATCTCTCCCGCAGGACGCTTACCATCCTCGTGCCGCCCGACAAGCAGCGTTGCGTCCGTCCGGACCTTTTGAATGCTTCTCGCCAGCAGCAGTGCGGTACCACTGGGTACATCCTTTTTCTGGTTATGATGGGTCTCAATAATTTCGATATCCGCGTCGGGGAAAGCTGCAGCAGCCCGCTGTGCAAGCTCTGCCAGAACAGCAATCCCAACAGACATATTTGCGGAATTGAAGACAGGGATCAGCTTTGCCGCAGCCCGGATCTGCTCCATTTCCTCCGGAGTCTGACCGGTGGTTGCGATCACAACCGGCAGGCTTCTGGCAATGCAGTAATCCAGAAGGCCTTTGGTTGCAAGGTGGCTCGAGAAGTCTACCACAACATCTGCATCGGCGGTAAACTCCCCTAATGTACGAAGCCCTTCACCCTCTGCGTAGGCAAAATCGACCTTTGCGGCAAGCTCGCTGCCGGCGTAGCCTGTTTCCGCCAGGCCGGCAATGATATTACCCATGCGGCCCTTGGCACCATGTACGATAACCTTCATTCGAGTTCCCCCTTAAAGCTGGATTCCGGCACGGATCATCAGGCTACGAAGCTTCTGCCAGTTTGCTTCCTCCATAGTCGTCAGTGGCATTCTCAGATAATTCTCACAGAAGCCCATTGCGGACATTGCAGCCTTTACGGGGATCGGGTTTACCTCACTGAACAGTGCGTTCATCAGATGCAGATACTCGAACTGCATTTTTGCAGCTCCGGCAAAGTCTCCCTCCAGTGCCTTATGGCACAGCTGAGAGGTCTGGGCGGGAAGCAGATTGGACAGGACAGAAATTACGCCCTGACCGCCAACCGACATGATCGGAACGATCTGATCATCATTTCCGGAGAAGATATCCAGCTTGTCACCGACAAGCGCAGCGGTTTCGACGATTTTGGAAATATCGCCGTTCGCTTCCTTAATTCCACTGATCATGGGATGGTCCGCCAGTTCCAGATAGGTTGCAGGCTGAATCCCAACGCCGGTGCGGGAGGGCACATTGTAGAGGATCAGGGGCTTCGTCGATGCGTCCGCGATTGCATTATACATTTTGACGAGGCCCTTCTGGGTGGTCTTATTGTAATAGGGTGTGACCACCAGGCAGGCATCTGCACCGACTTCACATGCGTACCTGGTCAGGTCAACAGCATATGCAGTATCATTAGAACCGGTTCCCGCAATCATGGGTACACGTCCGTTGATGTACTCAGCTGCAAATTTCAGGACCTGCCGATGCTCCGCGTCAGAGAGCGTAGCACCCTCACCGGTAGTACCCGCAACAACGATTGCATCGATTCCCTCTGCGATCTGCCAGTCAAGCAGACGTTCAAATGCTTTATAATCCACTCCGTCCGCATTCAGTGGGGTGATGATCGCGGTCGCCGCGCCCTGAAAGATATGTCCGTTTTTCATAAAAATCGCTCCTGTTTTGTAATCATAATATCGTTGGACTTACTGCCATTATTCAGACACACGTGCTGTCGCAGTTCTCTGAGAACAAAAATAACAGCCTGAAGTGTTCCGGCTGTTATCTGCAGTCCCAATACTGCACTGCAACTCTGCAGCACAACACCAGTCTGTTGTCAACTAATCCATAGCACTCCGCAAATGCGACAGTCAGCCGGATCTTATCCGTCTGCCCAGAAACGGATGGCAAGCCCGTCCCTTCGGCGGTGTCACCTTTCGTGATCAGCAACAGCTCTGCCTGGCTTTACACTGACCCTACTCCTTACGCACCGCACCTCTATCTTTTAATCGCAGTTTATTCAATTACCCATATAGTACCAGATTTTTACCTGCTTGTCTACCGTATACTATCACTATTTTTTATCCGGATTTAACCAATTCTACAGGCACTATATCCAAGTGCTGTAGTTTTCCGCAAAAACCTGTTCTGTCGCTGCCCGACAGTCTGCGGCCGCACTCGGCAAGCGGCAGCTTCTGACAGCTACTTGCCACAGTAGCTACCACGTTCCACCGGCAAGGAGGCTACAGCATTGAGTTCCTGGCCAGCAATATTACCCGCCAGATACTCATAATAGCCCTGACATGCAATCATGGCGCCATTATCGCCGCAAAGCTTCAATGGCGGCATATACAGCTCTGCACCGGTCTTCCGGCATTCCCGCTCAAACGCAGCACGAATGTGCGAATTAGCCGAAACACCACCCGCAATCGCAAGCTTCCCGTAGCCGGTGCGTTTCAGCGCCTCCATAGTTCTGGGGACAAGTGTATCCTCCACCGCGGAGACAAACGATGCACAGAGGTCCGGCACATTCAGCTCCTCGCCCTTTTGCTCTGCATTGTGAATGATGTTCAGTGCCGCAGTCTTCAGCCCGGAAAAGCTCATGTCCAGTTCTGCCCCATCCACCTTTGACCTTGGTAACTTAAACGCATTGGCATTACCACCATAGCTGAGCCGGTCCAATGCCGCGCCACCGGGATACGGCATGCCGAGTACGCGCGCAATCTTATCAAAACACTCGCCTGCTGCATCGTCCCGGGTAGAACCCATGATCACGGTATCGGTGTAATCCCGTACATCCAGGATCAGCGTATTACCGCCGGAGACACTCAGGCATACAAACGGAGGCTTCAGTTCGGGAAACGCGATATAATTCGCTGCAATATGTCCACGGATGTGGTGCACCGGAATGATCGGTATTCCCAATGCCAGCGCTGCAGCCTTTGCAAAGTTTACACCTACCAGCAAAGCCCCGATCAGCCCCGGCGCATAGGTCACCGCGATTGCGTTCAGTTCCTTACGCGTGATCCCCGCTTCGCGGATTGCCTGTTCTGCCAGACCTGATATGACCTCTATATGCTTTCTGGAAGCAATTTCAGGCACAACACCGCCATAAACAGCATGCATATCGATCTGGCTCAGCACACAGTTCGACAGGATCTCGCGCCCATTTCTGGATACGGAAATGGCTGTTTCATCACAGGAGCTTTCAATTCCAAGGATCAGCATTTGTCTTCTTCTCCGTTTCTGCTATCGCATTTGCTTTCCGATAAGCCGTCATGAGGATTGCGTCCTCTCTCGGCCTTGTATAGTAGTTTTTCCGCAGCCCGACACGCTCAAAGCCGTGCTGCTCATACAGACGGATTGCCGCTTCGTTAGACGCCCGCACCTCAAGGGTCAGCCATGCAAGGCCCAGGGCATCCAGCCTGACGAACATATCCGCAAGCAGCGCAGAAGCAACGCCTCTGTTGCGAAGCTTTGGAACCGTTGCAATATTCATGATATCCGCACCATCCGGCCCATACTGGATTCCCAGGTAACCTGCAAACGCATCATCACACCTTGCAACAACCCACAGTGCCCACTTGTTTTCCAGTTCTTCCGCAATCTGCTTCTCTGACCAGGGCGTCGAAAAGCAGCACTTTTCCAATGCAGCAACCGAAGCTACCGTCTCGGCTGTCATTTTTTCCACAACGATCATCTGTGTTCCTGCTCTCTGTCCAGGCTATGCCTTTACTGTTACATTTTCCGGGATCCATTCAACGCTCAGAGTTTCTTGTCTGCTGGGGTGCCATGATCTGCAGGGGCACAGGGATATTCGTGATCGTAACATCCTTATGGTCGCCACCGTATTCACCATCCAGTGTCCACGCCACAGCTTCGCTGAAATGCATTTCAACATGTTCTGTCTGGAAGGTATGGAAATGCTCTGTCTTAAAGTTTCTTGCTACCAGGCATGCGAGCAATGCGTTATACTCCGTAAGACCCTTTGGTGCCTTTACAAGGATCACTTCGTTAAGACCATCGTCCATTTTTACATTGTCATCATCGCCCAGGCTAAAGCCACCCACAGAGGTTGCGTTCGTGACCATTCCCAGCAGCACATCATCCTCAATGTGGATATCCTTGCTGTCAACAGTTACATGGATCGGGTGGATATCCGTCAGGGATCGAACACCCGCCAGAAGATAGGCCGCACGGCCCAGCATCTGCTTACTGGCGTGAGGTGTTGCATAGCTGACCTTTGTAAATGCTCCGAATGCAGCCACATAGGTAAAATATTCGCCATTGAAGCCGCCCATATCCACCGGGGTGGGAACTCCCTCTACAACGTTCCGTACCGCCTCCCTGATCACTTTGGGAATATGGAGACTTGAAGCAAAATCATTAACTGTGCCGGCCGGGATATACCCGATCACAGGCCGTTTTTCCAGTGTCAGGCATCCACTGACCGTCTCGTTCAGCGTACCGTCACCGCCAACCGAAACGATCATATCAAATTCACTGCCACGTTCAGAAATAAAATCTGTGATATCCTTTGCGCGCTGAGTCGGATGACACAGCACATCATAGCCCTTTGCGGTAAAATATGACAGGACATCCATAAGCTGATGCCGCATCTCCTCTTTACCTGCCGCGGGATTGACAAAGAACAGCATTTTTTTCATGACCGAAACCGACCTTTCTTTCAGGTATATAGTTCTGAAAGATTATAATAACAGAACATACCGCTAAATTGCAAGCATGATTTCACTTGTAGCCTTTCCGCCCTCCAATCTAAATCGGTGCCTGCGGCCCACAAAAAGCAGCTGTATACCGCCATGGCATACAGCTGCTTTTTTGTCATCAGGATTGGGCATTACCTGGCAACCCTATCGGTGCACAGTTAAGGCAGGCCCTGCTGTAACATTTTAATCCACTTTCTTCAGGATAAAAGCGCCCCGGAGATCAGATCGCTCTCAATACCATATTCAGATTTCAGAACCTGACTGATCACGCCTCTTGCATAATTTGCAATAAACATGCCCTTCATAACCATGTCGTACAGCGGCACACCGGCACCCGAAACAACCTTTTCTTCACTGATCGCCTCAAATCCGGCAACATACTTTGCATCGTTTTCAGTAATCTTTTTCTTGAGGGCTTCATAGTCCTCTTCATCGTATTTTGCAGGCCCCGCTTCCGCACCAGGACCACCGGGACCACCGGGGCCACCGGGACCACCGGGGCCACCGGGACCACCGGGACC
>R14__coassemble_256_pt1 | contig 41900 bp, 27 predicted proteins | sample R14__metabat2_high_PE_043 | metagenome-assembled genome bin R14
GCTACTGCGGACATAAGTCGTCTGTGTACCGTAGAGCGGGATCTTGCAGCGGCCATGATTAGCGGAATATTTCTCCCAGCCGCCGATCTTCTGCAGCATGGCCTGAATGGCCGCGCTGTCATTGTTGGTGATCTCCGCGCGGGGATTGCCGAAGCACTCGCACCAGATCTCCATGACGCAGACCCGCTCCCGGGCCTTCACGCCGCCGGTCCGCTCCCGGCCCCGGTTCAGCCAGCTGCAGCGCTCGTGCAGCTCCATCCGGTCCCATTCCTTCGGCAGCAGCAGGTTCAGGTACTCCTCCACAATACCGGTGCGGTCGTCCGGCTCAAGCGAGGCCGCCTGCACTTGTCTGGCCTCTTCCAGGACTGCCTCCGGCAGGATCAGCGGCATGCCCGGGGTGTAGCGGGTCAGAACCTCGGCCCAGATCTGGTCCACCTCTGTCTGGGTCAGGTCCCAGGGGTGCCGGTCGCTTTTTCCGCTGACATAGACGGGCCAGAAGCGGCGGCCGCCGGTGGTGTCCCGCAGAAAGCCCTCCTCCGCGTTGGTGGTGCCCACAAGGATGCTGCGCCGGGGATGGCTTTCCGCAACCTTGCCCCAGGCGGCCCGGTAGACATCGTTCTGCCGGGTCATAAAGCCCTTGACGGTGTTCACGTCTGCCTTGCGCATGCCGGCCAGCTCGCCCAGCTCCAGGATCCAGTAGCCCTGCAGCTTCTCCGGGGCGGTCTTGTCCTTCATGTCTGTCAGGGTCAGGCTGTCGGAAAAGTATTTGCCGCCCAGCCGGCTGAAGAGGGTGGATTTGCCGATGCCCTGGGGGCCACAGGTGACCAGAGCGGTATCGAACTTGCAGCCCGGCTCATAGACCCGGGCCACCGCCCCCAAAAGGGTCAGGGAGGTTACCGCCCGGACATAGGGGCCGTCCTCCGCGCCAAGGTAATCCACCAGCAGGGTGTCGGCCCGGGGCCTGCCGTCCCAGCTGAGCCCCTCCAGATACTGCTTCAGGGGATGATAGCTCCGCATGGAGGGGAGGACCGCGGAGAGTGCCATGCTCAGCCGTTGCTGGTTGTCAAGGCCATAGGTCCGGTCCAGATAGAGCAGGAGGTTCGAAAGATCCGACTCCGTCCAGCCGCTGTGGCTCCGGGACCAGGGCAGGCTGCCGTTTACCTCAATCTGACCGTTGAACTCGTTGTAGCAGAGGGCCTGCAGGGCCGGGTCCTCCTGCAGGATCAGGGCGTAATTCATCACACGGCTTGAGATGCGGCCGCTTTTTGAACGATGCAGCCCGGCGGTCCAGTCTGCCTCTGCCTGACCGGCCGCCTCTTCGGTTGCCGGGACAGGGGAGACCTCAGCTACCGGCTCCTGCAGGGGTGTGGCTCCGGGCTTCGGCTCTGCCTTCAGCCCCGCCCAGCGGAGAAAGCCGTCTTCTCCGTCTTTTTCCTTTCCGTCTTTTTCCTTTCCGGCCTTTCCGGCCTTTCCGGCCTTTCCGGCGGCAGTCTGTGTACAGCAGCCTGCGGCCAGCTCCGCGGCACGCTCCTCTGCCAGCAGCCTGCGGACCCGTTCATCCTCTGCGGCCAGCTGCTTCATAGCGGCCTGTGAGGGCAGGCGGCTGTAATCCGTCTCCCGGTTTTCACTTCTCTCTGCCCCGGCCGCAGGGTCCAGAGCGCCGAAGCGGTGGATCCTTACCAGATCAAAGGCGTTAAGCCTCCTGCCGTGGGCAGGGTCCGTGGCGTGGTGACTGTAGGCGTAGCCGCCCTCTAAAAGCACCAGTCCGCCTGCGGAATCCGCGGGAATGTAATCGTAGCGGCCGGGGATGCGGCTGGGGGCGTAGACCTCCGGCAGAAAGTGGTCAATGGCCTCCGCAATGGGCCAGGCCCGGCAAAAGGCCCCGATGATGCCCGGACGATCTCCGGGGTCAGCTGCAGCGGAGTGGTCAGAGCCGGCAGCCCCGGCGGCAGCGCCCCTTTGCCGGCTGCCTCCCGGCATAGCCTGACCGGAAGGCAGGCCTGAGAGCAGGGTGTCCGGGTCCAGCAGGGGACCGGGCAGCTCCCGGCAGATGAATTCTCCGTCTGAGGAGGTTGAGGGCCAGTACATCAGGCGGCTGGGCTCAAAGCAGGTCTCGTCAAAGTAGTCAGGACCCATCTGCTCCGCCAGAGCCCGGGCCAGCAGGGGATATTCCTCCGGGGTCACCTCTCTGGTCAGAAAGCAGACCAGCCGGAGCCGGGGCTGCTCGGGTGTGTGCTTGTGGGTGCTGTAGAGGACGGTATGCCAGCGGTGGCTTCGGGTCAGGTCCTCCACAATGCCGGGGACGCCGTGGTCCAGATCCAGTGTGACGGCACAGCGGCCCAGCACGGTATCCTTCCGGCGGATGCCGTCCTGCAGACGGCCCAGTACAAAGCCGCCGACGTCCTTGATGCGGCCCTGCTCGTCGCGGCTCATGGCCCGGTATTCCGCCATGGTCTCGGGAGTGCGGCGGGTCCGCCTGCAGCGGCGGACAAAGGTCGCGATGTCGGTGTACTGCTGCTTCCAGACCGCCTGGGTCCGGCTGAGACCGGTACAGATGGGGTAAAGGCCTTCCGGCCCTGCGGGAATCGAACAATTTTCCATAGCTTCTTCCTTTCATTTTCTGGTTTTTTGAAATTTCTGAAGCTATTATATCCGGAATATTCTGAAAAGTCAGTTCTAAAACAGTTCTAATTCGGTTCTAATTCAGTTCTAAAACAGTTCTAATTTGGTTCTAATTCAGTTCTAAAACAGTTCTGCTCTGGTCCTGCTCCGGACCTGAATAAAACGGGCAGCCGGAAACGCCCCACCAATCTTTTACCGGAAATGTCCTTGCGATATTGGAATGCAGGCGTTACAATAGGCATAAGGCGAAAGCTACCCCAAAAAAGAGGAGTGTTAACATGAAACATATGAGAAAAAGGATCCTGAGCCTGCTGCTGGCTATGGCCATGCTGCTGACCCTGCTGCCCACAGTTGCGCTGGCTGAGGATGAGACCGATCAGCTGACCGATGCGGAAACCTGGGCCGAGATCGAGCCGCCTCTGCAGGATACTGAGGTCATTGTCGTCCCGGATGACTATGTGCCGGACGGCATCGTCATGGACTATGATCCCCCTATGCTGTCCGACGGTGACACGCTCAATTACGAGATCACCCTGATGCTGAGCCTCTGCAGTGAGGTGAAGGCGGCACTGCTGAGCGGCGAGAGTACCACAAAGATCAGCCTCAGCGATACCGACCTGGTTTCCGGCGAAACGGAGCAGTTCCACCACATCGGCTACTATTGCCCCTATGCTGATGGCAGCAATATAAATCTTACCCTGTACCATTACACGGATGGTTCCTACGCCTACATCGAAATTACAAATACGCTGTCTGCTGATGAAACTGCAGCATGGATCGCAAAGATTGACGCGAAGCTGGCGGAGCTCTCTGCCCTGATCTCTGACAGCAGCCTCAGCGTGGCGGATCAGGCTCTGATCCTGCACGATTATATGGACGCCCACTACCACTATGCCCAGCCAATCCGGAACCCCAATGATTATTACCCCGGTGTGATGCTGACGGAAAATCAGGGTGTCTGCCAGGCCTATGCCTACCTCTTCCAGTATATTATGAACAGTAAGGGCATCGAGTGCTATACCGCCTGCAGTTCATCCATGAACCATGCCTGGAACATCATCGGCTTTGACGGCAACTATTATCAGATTGACATCACCTGGGATGACCCGGTTAACGACTATTACGGCATGGCCCGGCACGAATACTTCCTGCTGTCTGATACCACCATGTCTGACAGTACGCATGAGCACTCCGGCTGGGATCTCACAAACTATGCCTGCACCGATACCACCTATGAAAGCGCCTATTTTGTCTCTGCTACCAGCCCTGTGGTGCTGCAGGGGGACGACCGCTATTATGTCACAGCCAATGAAGGCCTTGTAAAGTATGCTTCCGGCGCCACCACCGAGCTGAACAGCCTTGGTAAATGGTATAGCAGCAGCGGTGGCTACTATCTTGCTAAGTATACCGGTCTCTGGGCAGACCACGGCAAGCTTTTTTATAATACCGCAACGCAGATCTTAAGCTATGACCTGGCAAACGGAGCGACCGCGGTTGTTACAACAGCGGACACCTCCTCCGGCTATATCTACGGCAGTGTCTACGGTGACCACGATTGCGACGGGGATGTTGAAATTTCCTATGAGCTTTCGACTGCCCCCAGTGTTGCCTATGCCAGCAAAAATCTGCAGGAGGTTTCCTATACCCCGGTGCATGACTATGATTCCGGCGTAGTCACCACTGCCGCCGGCTGCCTGACAGAGGGCGTTACCACCTATACCTGCCTCTACTGTGATGATGTGTATACTGCGGCCATCAGCCCAAGCGGCCATACCCCCGGCACGGCAGTCACCGAGAACGTCAAAGCCGCCACCTGCACCGAGGCCGGCCAGCAGGATTCCGTGGTATACTGCACTGTCTGTAACGCAGAGCTCAGCCGCAGTACCGCAGTGCTCCCGGCCACCGGCCACAACTATGAAAATGGCACCTGCACCGCCTGCGGCGCGAAGGACCCTGCGGCCATTAAGGTCCCTGCCTGCACCGTTTCCGCGGCCAAGGGCACATCCAGCCGCAAGATCACAATCACCGGTCAGCTGTCGGATTACGCGAACCTTTCTGACTACAACATCACCGGCCACGGCCTCATTTATATCACCGCTACCAAGCTGGGCACCAAGACCCTGACCATCAATACCTCCGGACGTACTAAGGTCGGCTTCACCAGCTACAAGGCTGACGGAAGCTTCAGCTACACCTTCACCGGTTCCGCGGTCAGCACAAAGTATGTCTGCCGCACCTGGGTCAGCTATGTGGATGGCAGCGGCAATACCGTTTATGTCTACTCTGACCCCATCACAGTCAGCTACAGCACCCTGAACTGAACGGGCTTATGGTGCGGTATTCCGCCTTGGACTCAGGGATGCGGCGGGTCCGCCTGCAGCGTCTTAGGCTCGAGATTTCCCTTAGAAAAAAGTGACATATCAACATCAGGTATTTGGTTATTTATCTTGACAACTGAAGGGGGGCGCATATCAAAAGCTTCATGATCAGGAGTTTTTAATAAAATTTTAAACAGGAGAATAAGAGGAGAAGCAAGTTATGAAAAAATGAGATTTCATGCGAGGACCTTACTGGCGTGGCTGCTGGTCTTCCTCATGATCTTTACCTGCCTGCCGCTTGGCAGCATTACGGTTTATGCTGCAAATGAGGATGGAACCCACTATCTGGCATTTGCAAGCGACAGGCATGGAAATACGACCGCGATCAGCGAGTATATGGGCACTTTCCCGTCGGAAGTCGAATATGTCTGTCTGGCAGGCGACATGGTGGGTTCCGGAGGCAAAGATACTCCTTCCTATAATACCTCTACCGTGAAAGATGAAGTTACTGCTTTGTTTTCTGAAGCGGAAGTGGATATCGTATGGGGAACCCATGATGCAGGGGCAAACGACGATGCCGGGATCATGAACGGTGCGACTGCAGGGAGCTCTGGCCTGATCTATACCGACTACGACGATGCCGGTGTTGCCTATTATGTATACGGTATCGCTTACTATGATATGTCCGATGCCGACAATGCGCAAACTGCTGCCGCTGCGTTCAGTGACTGGGCGGCCGGTGTGGATCCCTCCATTCCAATTTTTATGGCCTGCCACATGCCCCTTCATCAGCGTCGTGGGGATAATAAAGGCGCAGCGAACTGGCTGACTGCGATCAATGCAGCAGCCGAAAGCCATGATATCGTATACTTCTGGGGCCATAACCATACCGGGGAGAGCAAAGACGATACAAATGCTTATCTGCTTACACTCGGCGCTGCTTTAACGCCGGAGGGCGGTTCTGCTACCACCATTAACTTTACCTATATGAATGCGGGCTATCTGAATGCCAGACAGTCTGCTACACTGGTCACCTTAACGGATTCCGAGATCAGCCTTCAGAAGTATGTCAGCGGTTCTGCCAGCGATACCTATTATGCGACGATCACCCGAACGGGATCCGACGAGTCCCATACCCATACCAGGGCAGAAGCCGTCGAGGAAAACAGAGTGGAAGCCACCTGTGCAGCCGCCGGCAGCTATGACTCAGTCGTATACTGCAGCGAGTGTGGGGAAGAGCTTTCCCGGGTAACCATCACATTGGATATCGTTGACCATACAGCGGCAGAAGCCGTCGAGGAAAACAGAGTGGAAGCCACCTGCGCAGCCGCCGGCAGCTATGACTCTGTGGTATACTGCAGCGAGTGTGAGGGAGAGATTTCCCGGGAAACCATCATTCTGGATAAGCTTGCACATACCGAAGGCGATGCCGTTACCGAAACCGTCAGGTACGTAACCTGCACCGAGGCCGGTCGGCAGGATACTGTGGTGTATTGCACTGTCTGTAACGAGGAGATCAGCCGTACCGTAACGGAGATTCCTGCTCTGGGCCATGACTACAATGCTGAAGGCATATGCACACGATGCGGTGCGATTAAGGCCCCTGCCTGCACCATCTCTGCGGCCAGGGGCACATCCAGCCGCAAGATCACGCTCACAGGTCAGCTGACGGATTACGCGAACCTTTCTGACTACAACATCACCGGCCACGGCCTCATTTATATCACCGCTACCAAGCTGGGCACCAAGACCCTGACCATCAATACCTCCGGACGTACTAAGGTCGGCTTCACCAGCTACAAGGCTGACGGAAGCTTCAGCTACACCTTCACCGGTTCCGCGGTCAGCACAAAGTATGTCTGCCGCACCTGGGTCAGCTATGTGGATGGCAGCGGCAATACCGTTTATGTCTACTCTGACCCCATCACAGTCAGCTACAGCACCCTGAACTGAGCGGGCACGCGCCCACTGTGATAAAAATAAACTGACCCACCGCCGGCACCTTTGTGCCGGCGGCATTTTGTTCGTGGTTGCTATTTTATGGGAATCAGCTTATAATATCAGAAAGTCATAAAAGTCATAAAAGGCATAAAGATCATAGAAATCATAAAATCGTAAAACGCTGATTCATTCATCGGAGGTAACCTATGAAAGCAAATGGAGAAATGATCGTACGGGAGATTGCGGGCGAACGCCTGCTGATCCCCGTTGGTGAGACGGCCCTGCGCCTGCACGGCATGATCTCTGTGACCGAGACCGGTGCCCTGCTCTGGCAGCAGCTGCAGCAGGAATGCACGCTGGACGGGCTTGTGGCGGCGATCCTTGCGGAGTATGATGTGGATGAGGCCACGGCCCGGCAGGATGTTCAGGCCTTTCTGGAGCAGCTTGCCGGCCTTGAACTGCTGCAGCGCTGAGGGAGGAACGGTCTATGAAAGATAGAAATCGACACATGAGAAGCCTTAGCTGCCTGATCTTAACGGCCTGCCTGCTGCTGGGCCTGCTTGCGGGCTGCGGCAAAACGGATGACGCAAATGCTGCCTCCACAGCGGCAGAAAGCACGGAAAGCATGGAAAGTGCGGAAAGTGCGGAAAGTGCGGGAAGTGCGGAAAATACAGAGACCGCTGAAAGCGCGGAAAGCGCGGAAACCCACGAAAACGCAGACCCTTCCGAAGCAGCAGAGACTGCAGAAGCCGAAGACCCAACGGCAGCCGCCGATGCCACTGCAGGGCAGGGGACTGCCGCGGAGCCCACGCCCTCACAGGACCCGGGCCTTGCCTATCCCTATGAACTGGACGAGGGCAGGCTGGTCGTCAATTCCGTCTTCCAGTCCAGTGTATCAAACCCGGACTGCAATAACGAGGTGGGCGAGGATATCGTCACGCTTGAGCTTCTGAACCAGTCCGGACTTTATCTGGATTCCGCCGTTTTCACCGTCACAATGACGGACGGCCAGACCTTTCAGTTTGAGGCCGACGCCATCCCGGATGGCGGCACGGTCTGGGCCTTTGAGCTAAGCAACGGCATGCAGTCCGGCACCATTGCGGTGGAGTCCATCACCTGCACGGCATATTATCTGGACGAAGCGCCCATGCTGGGTGGTGCCGTTACGGTGGAGACGGACGGAGTGACCGCCACAGTTTCCAGCCAGACGGATGAAGACCTTTCCGGTCTGCAGCTGGGCTTCCACTGCGTCTTTGAGGGCATCTATTACGGCGGCCTGACCATAGACTACAGCCTTGAAAGCCTGCCTGCCCGGGGCACCGAAGCACTGGAGATCACAGAATGCTGGCTTGGTGAGGCAGCGTGCGTCTTTGTGCGCAGTGGGGAGTAAGCATGGCAGTCTGTGAATGCGGGCTGGAGATTGCCGGCGTCTGCTTTGGCATGCGCTCAGAATTCCCGATCAGCTGTACCGCCCAGTATGAACCCTTTTTAACGGGCCGCACGCCGGACTACCTGACCGAGTTCCGTCTGGTGGATACGCTGCCGGCCCTGCCCGAAGAGACCCGTCTGGTCTCCCGGCAGCTCAGCTTTGATGTGGTGCAGCTTCCGGACGGCAGCTTCCGCCGGCTCTTTTTTGACGAGATCCACGGCCGTAAATGCTATGCCGTGGCGGAGTATGACTTTGAAGCCCACCGCAGCGTATGCCTCTGCCTGCGGGATGAGGACCGCAATGTCAACCATATGCGGGGTGCCTTTTTCCATCTGGCCTGGGAGGAGATCCTCCTGCGGGAGGGGCGCCTGATCGCCCATGCCTGCCTTGTGGCCACGCCGGAGGGCGGCATCCTCTTTTCCGGCCCCTCCGGTATCGGCAAGTCCACCCAGGGGGAGCTCTGGCAGACCCATGCCGGTGCCCGGGTGATCAACGGGGACCGGCCGGTGCTTTACCGCAAAAACGGGCTGTGGCTTGCCTGCGGCTCCCCCTATGCCGGGTCCTCGCAATATTATGTGAATGAAGCGGTGCCGGTCCGCGCCCTTGTCCTGCTGGGGCAGGCATCAGACTGCAGCATCCGCCCCATGAAGCCCGGCGAGGCCTTCCGGGGCCTATGGAAGGGCATGACCGTCAGCGACTGGGACCCGTCACAGGCGAAGCTGGCCGTAGAGCTCTGCGCCGCGGCCGCGGCAGAGCTGCCCTTTTACGCGCTGGACTGCACCCCGGACGAGGCGGCGGTGCGGCTTTTACAGAATACACTGGAGGTGACCGGAGGATGATCGGAACAAACGGCGTGGTGCCACAGACCACGGATCTGCTTTACCGCAAGGCCAGCGCGTCCGGCCTCCCCATCAGCGGCACCTTCGAGCTGACGCCCATGTGCAACTTTGCCTGTAAAATGTGCTATGTCCGCCTGAGCGCGGAGCAGGTGCGGGCATCCGGGCGGAAGCAGCGCACCCTTGAAGACTGGCTGCACCTGGCCGAGGCGGCAGGGAAGCAGGGCATGCTCTTTGTGCTCCTGACCGGGGGCGAACCCCTCAGCGTCTCCTGGTTCCCGGAGCTCTATGAAAGGCTCTGTGCCATGGGCATGCTGGTCACCATCAACACCAACGGCAGCCTGATCGATGACCGGATGGTGGAGCTCTTCCGCCGCTGCCCGCCCAGACGCATCTGCCTGACCCTCTACGGCGCCTCGGACGAGACCTATGAGCGCCTCTGCGGGGTGAAAAATATGTTTGCCCGGGTGGATGCTGCCATAACAAAGCTGCGGCAGGCCGGCATTACCCTGAAGCTCAACTGCTCCCTGACGCCCTATAATGTCTGTGACCTCCCGGCCATGGTCCGCTATGCCCAGGAGCGGGAGCTGATCCTGGATACCACAACCTATATGTTCCCACCCCTCCGCCGGGATGCAGCCAGCGTCGGCAAAAATGACCGCTTTACCCCGGAGGAGGCAGCCAAATGGCGGCTGGAGGCCTACCGCCTGCTCTATGGGGAGGAGCGCTACCATGCCTTTCTGCGGCAGATCCGGGATGGCCTGATCCCGCCCCCGGGGCTGGAGGAGGGCTGCATCGACCCTGTGGACGGCAAGGTCCGCTGCCGTGCAGGCAAGGCCTGCTTCTGGGCAACCTGGGATGGCTGGCTCCTGCCCTGCGGCCAGATGACAAAGCCAAAGCTGGATCTGGAAGCCGAGGACTTTGATGCCCTCTGGCAGCAGCTCCTTGTGGTCAGCGCGGAGATCCGTACCTCCGGCGTATGCGACGGCTGCAAAAATGCCCGGCTCTGCAATGTCTGCGCCGCCATGGCCCTGACGGAGACCGGGGCCTTCTCCGGGATCCCCACCTACCTCTGCCACACCGTGGCGGCCATGCGGCGGCTTGCCGCTTATGCCCTGCAGGGGGAATAAGCCCCTGTACCATAACCGGATAGCATGCCCCTCCGGCGGCTCGAAATGAGCCCTGCCGGTGGGGCTTTTTGCTGCCGGTGATCTGCTGACCGGCAACCAGCGCAGCCGGCAGCTGTGCGCGTTGACGCATGCAAAAAGTACCTGATAACTGGAAATTTCTTGCAGGATATTTCACGGATAACAGTTGCAATCTGTTGGTAGAGCGTTTATAATATAAAAGAATAATAGGGCGTATTGCGCCCGGTAGCCTGAATGGGGTAAGGGAGGTAAGAACTATGAAAGCATATGTAAAGCCGGAGCTCACCTACGAGAGCTTCACACTGAGCCACAGCATCGCGGCCTGCAGTGCCAGCAAGGAGTCTGAGATCCCGGAGTATCTGCAAGGGGTTGTATTCAGCGGAGATAGCTGTGAGATGGACTACGCCACGGCGGTGGAAAATGGAATGATTGAAATCTATTGCTACCAGTCCAGTGACGGCGGCAGTGATATTTTCGCGTCATAAGAGTAAAGGCAGTCTGTACGAACCCGTTTATAAACTCATAAAATAAGGAGGTATTTCCATGAAACATATGAAGCGCGGTCTCGCCTGGCTTCTGGTGCTCTGCATGGCAGTCAGCATGTTCTCCATCGGTGTATTCGCTGATGACGAGCCTGTTGCCCCTGCAGTAGAAGTGACCGAGACCGTAGAAGAAGCTCCCGCAGCCGAAGAAGCGGAAGAAGCTGCAGTGGCAGAAGAGCCTGCAGTAGAAACTGCGGAACCTGCAGAGGCAGAAGAGCCCGCGGAAGAAGCCGTGGAAGAAGTGGACGAGACTTACGATTCGGCGTCCACCACGGCTACCACCACCAGCATCAGCGAACCCTTTTCTACCTCGATCAGCACCAACTACCGCATCCCCGGCCTTATCAATTATAACGGTACACTGATCGCAACTGCCGATGCCCGTTATAATTATGAGTATGACGGCGGCGGCATGGATATTGTTGTCTCCAGGCTGGGCTCCAGTGGCTGGACCGAATCCTACGCAGCCTATATTGGCACACAGTCCAGCGAGACAGATGCCTGGAATAATCAGTATTCAACACTGATGGATCCCGCCATTGCCACAGATGGCAGCACCATTTACCTTGCCTATGACGCATTCTCCAAGGGATATTCTATAAGCTCCAGCAGTACCAAGTATACTTTTTCTGATACTGCTTCTGGCTTTGATTCTGAAGGCTATCTGCAGATCACAAACAGCAATGCAGCGGCCAGCAGCTATACCTACCGGAATGACGGCTACCTTTATGTAAACGGCGCAAAAGTAGAATCACTGACGGTGGACGCATCCCTGAACGTGCTGGACAATAACGTCTATGTCTGTAATCTGCTTGCAGAAGACGGTGCCTACACCATCACCACCAAGACCAGCTACATCGTCATGGTCAAGTCAACTGATGGTGGCGACTCCTGGTCCTATCCCTACTTTATGAATGTCAAGCCCTCCGGCGTGACCTACAATGTCCTTGGCCCCGGCAATGGTCTTGTGACCTCTGACAGCAAGATCATGTTCACATCCTATACCGGCTCTGCAGTGTACCTGCACTACAGTACGGATGGCGGCACAACCTGGTCCTCTGTTAGCAGCTCTGCCGCAAGCAACGAGTCCAGCATTGTAGAACTGAACGACGGCACCATCCGCATGTTTGTAAAGGCGAGCGGTACCAACAAGATTCAGTATATCGACTTTACGAAGACCAGCAGCGGCTATACTGCCGGGAGCCTGAAGAGCACCGGCGTTGGTAACTTCTCCAACTGTATGATCTCCGCTCTGCACTATAGCAAGACAGTTGACGGGAAGGAAGCAATTCTGGTCTGCAGCCCCAGCGAGTCCACTGGCGGCACCTGGGCCGGCCGTTTTAACGGCAAGATCCATGTTTTTACTTTGGACGAAAACAACAACATGACCGATGCCTACAGCTATCAGGTCAATAACAGCTTCTTTGCCTACTCCTCCATGGCAGAACTCGCTGACGGTTCTATCGGACTGCTGTATGAGGACGATTGTACTTCTTATTCAGCAGGTAGTTATTACGGTACTAAATCCCATATCACTTACACCAATCTTGCTATGAGCACCATTGCGCCGAATGCTACGATCGGTAGCGATGACAGCGGTGATTCTGGCGATTCCGGCGATTCCGGCGATTCCGGTGATTCTGCTGACGGCAGTGAAACCCCTGCAACGAAGTCTAAGACGATCAACCTTTATGTCGGCCAGAGCACCACAGTCACGGACAGCACCGGTGCCTATGCAGACACCTATACCGATGACGGCCTTGATACTTCCATCGCAACCGCTTCTGTTGCAGATGCCTCCATTTCCGGCGGCCTGACCACCAGTCAGGTGACCTCCATTCAGAGCGGTCAGACCTTTGTCATCGAAAACAACCGCAGCAAAACCATGCTACAGAATACTGCCAGCAGCACTAAGCTGATCTTATCTGGTGCTGTTTCTTCCACCGATGGCAGCGGCAGTGAAGTCTGGACCATCAGCTCCACCACCGGCGGCTATTATGTAACAGATGCCAGCGGCAACTACCTGACCATTGGCAATGGTACCGCAGCTGTCACCAGCACCCCCACCGTGGTACAGCTGACCTACACCGGCAGCGTCTGGACCATTTCCCAGCAGACCACGACCTATAGCAGCAGAACTGTCAGCTACAGCAGAGACAACAACTACAGCACCTACACCTCCGGTAACTATTACTATGAGGTTAACGGTGAAAAGAAGCTGGTAACCGGTATCAGCTGCACCAGAAGTGGAAACAAAAATAACTATACCTACAGCTGGACCATCTCCTACAGCGGCGGCAACGCGACAGCTTCCACCAGCACCATCACCCTCTACAGCGCCTCCAGCAACACCACCTATTACCTGAATGATTATGGCAATGGTGCAGGTACCGCAGCAGGCTACACCACCGGCTCAAGTGATGCCGGTTCCTGCTGGAACATTTACCAGCTGGTAAATGAAGAAGCCACCGATGCAACCTCCATCACCTTTACCGGTGTTTCCGAAGGTACTACCACGGTGGTGGTCGGCGCCACCCAGTACACCATCAATGTCAGCAAGATCGACCCCAGCTATGTACTGGGCAAGGGCATTGTGGGTACCACCAGCTACACCGGCGATAATGAGACCAGCGCCACCACTGACATGACAAATGTGGAGATCACCAAGCTGACTATTTCCGCAGGCGCGACCTTCCCCCTGGGCCTTGATTCCACTGTAGATGTGCCCGATGGCTGGACGGTCGCCTGGAGCATCGGCGACAGCAGTATTGCAACGGTCTCTTCTGACGGTCAGGTCACCGGCGTCAAGGCTGGCGATACCACTGTTACCGTCACGGTGTCCAATCCCGCCACCGGCGAAAGCGATTCTGAGACCATCCCGGTCCATGTAACCGCCTCCTTTGGCAGCAGCACCAGCACCACAACGGTCTTCTACTACATTCAGGAGGTCACCGATACCACCCCCTACTACACCCTCTACAGCACCAACGTCTCTGAGGAACTGGTAGAGACGATCGAGGGCGAGGTCATCTACTTTGTTCGTCCTGTCACCGTGCCCTTCTCCATGATCTGGACTGCGGCACCCGATGACGGCTATGCGCTGACCGTGATGTCCGCCTCCTATTCACTGGGCCAGTATTACCCGCTGCATGATGGTACAACCGATTCCAGCGGTGCGCACACCCTTGCTACCGGCTCCGACTACTACGCCGGCTCCACTGCACACTCCAACCTCTATAACGCCTACGGCGCAACGCAGTCCGTTGTAGACGCCATGCTGACAAAGTCTCTTGCAGCGCCCTACAACTGCGATGGTGCCATGTCCATGGGCCGCAAATCGAACGATGGCTCTCCCAGACTCGGCTCCAGCCTGATCTTCCGTTCCGAAAAGCTTCCCACCGTAGAAAAGAGCGTTTATACCGTTGCAGGTAACGCTTACACCGACGGCATGATCGCAAAGGTCGGTGATGAGATCGTCTTTAAGATTGACGTTACCCAGTATCAGGCACAGGATGCGATCACCTACAGCAACGCGATCCTGACAGATAATGCCCTTTCCGGTGGTGCCTTCCAGGGTACCAGCAGCACAACCAAGACGATCACCTCTGACCTCAGCAGCACTGCCCTGACGGCAGACAAGACCACTTCCTACTATTACACCTATACGGTTCAGGGCTCTGACCTTGATACCGAGATCGAGAACACGGTAAACCTCAGCTTCTCCTACAAGTCGGCCTACAGCACCGCCTCTGCCACCGCGAATGCTGATGCAAAGGCAAATATCACTGCGTCTACTTATGAAGAGAAGGATTTTGTAGTTGACTTCGGCCTGCCCGTAACCTTTAATATTGATGGCTGGGGCGCAACAACCATGACATCTGTTACTGCAAACTATGCGGATGTTACCATCAGTGGCACCTGTTCAGACGGCTATACGATCGTCTATAAGCCGAACCAGATCCTGCCCGGTGTTGACACCGTGACCATGAGCAACACCTCCGGCGTCAAATACACCTTCAAGGTCTACCCCGCAACCACCGTCTATTACGATGCCGATTTCATGACCGACACCCTGGCCACCAACACCGGCAGCCAGACCGCACAGGTCGCCGGCAGCAGCACTGACGAGTACGGCTATGATGCTGGCGCGGTTGCAGCCTATGATCTCTATGGGAGCTACCCCACCCAGCACATTACAACCAGCGATGCGGGTAAACTGATGGGACAGTTCACCTTTACCGGCACCGGCTTTGACCTCTACGTCAACAGCTTATCGTACACCGGCTATATCACGATCCTCATCTATAAGGATACCAAGATTCAGAAGCTGGTTCAGGTGGACACCACCTCCTACAGCACCCTTTACAATGCGCTGAGTAATAAAGAAGAATATGGCCTGGTTGCCTATTCCAAGGATGATTTCGACTACGGCACCTACACCGTCAAGGTTTACAATCAGGGCACCACTGGCAGAAAAACGGCAAGCCTTGATGGCTTCCGCATTTACAATACCCTGAAAACCGAGCCTGATTTCTACACAACTGACCAGGAAGATGAACCGGTCTTTATTGAGGTTCGTGATTCCGTAATCAATTCGGTTACTGTTGATGCAGAACTAGGCGAAGAAGATATAGACTATTGCGAGCAGGTCTATAACAAGGCAATTGAAGATAATACAACGCTCATGATGGCTCTTGTTACCAAGAGCAGCACAGTTGATACAGATAGCCTTTATGATAATGATAATGCTTACGCAAAGTACCGTCAGAGCCTGACAGAGGATGGACCCAAGAACGAAATGTTCCTGCTGCCCGGCGAGAGCCTTGTAATAAATGTGGAAACAGACCGTGATATCCAGATTGGTCTGAAATCGGTTGATGGGTATGAAATTACCTATAAGCTCAACGGTGTGGAACATGAGATTTCTTCCACAGTTGATATGTTCTACACGGTTTCAGGTTCAACTGTGAAAGACGATGGATCTCAGGTCATCACGATCACCAACACCAGTAGTGCAGATGACGATGAGCTTGGTGTTCTCTCCATCACGAAGCTGAAGGTCTGCGATGATCCTGACGCAAAGCTGGCAGAGCTCTCAGCTCCTGACCTCGAACAGTCTCTGATCGACCTTGGCTTCATCTACCACTATGTGAATCCCTTTGTTGACCTGAAGGTCGAAGCCTACTACTATGGTCCCGTCCTCTGGGCTGCTGAGCGCGGCATCGCAAAGGGTACCGCCGCGGATACCTTCGCACCCGGTGCAACCTGCACCCGTGCCGAGGCCGTCACCTTCATCTGGCGTGCGGCCGGCTGCCCCAAGGCAGAAAATGATTCCTGCGCCTTTACGGATGTAAAGGAAGGCAGCTACTACTACGAGGCCCTTCTGTGGGCGGTAGAGCAGGGCATCGTCAGGGGTACCACCGCTACCACCTTCAGCCCCAAAAAGGTTTGCTCCCGCGGTGATATCATCACCATGCTTTACCGTTGGGCCGGTCAGCCCGAGGTTACGGCAGAGAACGTCTTCACCGACGTTGCCGCAGGCCGCTACTACTACGATGCGGCAGTCTGGGCTGCAGAGCAGGGCATTGCAAAGGGTACCACTGCAAATACCTTTGCGCCCGCCGAAAGCTGCACCCGTGGCCAGATCGTCACCTTCATCTACAGATATGTAAATGCCGGATAAGTGACGCAGCCACCAAAAACGCCTGACGCAATTTAAAACCGCAGCCCCATGCATCCACCCGGGTGCATGGGGCTGTTCCCTTTCATCGTCAATGCTTTTTTCGCACGTTCCGCATGGTCAAACTGCCAAAAAACGCTGAAATTGCAGGTAATTCTTGTAACTGCAGGGCCTTTCATGTATAATAGGGCCGTTAATTGAACGATAGAAAGGAAGTATTCCTGTGAATAAACCCCTGCTTCTTGTTGTAATGGACGGCGTCGGCATTGGTGACGGCGGTCCCGGTGATGCGGTAAAGCTTGCAAACACGCCCAACCTTGACCGGCTTATGGCGGGTAACCCCACGGTGCAGCTGAAGGCCCACGGTACGGCCGTCGGCCTGCCCACCGATGATGATATGGGCAATTCCGAGGTCGGCCACAATACCCTTGGCTGCGGCCAGATCTATGCCCAGGGTGCCAAGCTGGTGGGCGAGAGCATCGCCTCCGGCGTCCTTTTTGATTCCAGAGCCTGGAAGACCCTGACCGCCGGTGTCAAAGCCTCCGGTGGTGCCCTGCATTTTCTGGGCCTGCTTTCCGACGGCAATGTCCATTCCCATATCGACCATCTGCTGGCCCTGCTGAAGCAGGCCAGGGCCGATGGCGTACAGAAGGTCTTCTGCCATATCCTGCTGGATGGCCGTGATGTGCCCGCCACCTCCGCCCTCCAGTATGTCGCGCAGCTGGAGGAGGCCCTTGCTGCCCTCAACGATGAGACCTTCACCGGCCGTATTGCCTCCGGCGGCGGCAGAATGTATATCACCATGGACCGCTATGAGGCGGACTGGTCTATGGTAGAGCGCGGCTTCAACTGCCATGTCCACGGCATCGGCCGCCCCTTCCCGGACGCTACCACCGCCATCGAGACCTACCGGCAGGAGACCGGCTGCATCGATCAGGACCTGCATGAGTTTGTCATCACGCAGGACGGCGCCCCCATCGGCCGCGTGCAGCCCGGCGACAGCGTGATCCTCTTCAACTTCCGCGGTGACCGCGCCCTGGAGATCAGCCGTGCCTTTGATGATGCCGACTTTGATAAGTTTGACCGTGGCGACTACCATGATGTCCTCTATGCCGGCATGCTGGAGTATGACGGCGATGCCCACATCCCCAGCAGCTATCTGGTGGAGCCCCCGGCCATCCGTAACACCCTGACGGAGCTGATGGTGGCAAACGGCATCAACGAATACGCCATTTCCGAGACCCAGAAATACGGCCATGTGACCTACTTCTGGAACGGCAACCGCAGCGGCAAGGTGTCTGAGGCGCTGGAGACCTATGTGGAGATCCCCTCGGATAACTGCCCCTTCGACCAGAAGCCTGCCATGAAGTGCCGGGAGATCACCGACTGCCTGATCGAGGCCATGGAGTCCGGTAAATACGGCTTCCTGCGCTGCAACTTCCCCAACGGCGATATGGTCGGCCACACCGGCGTGCTGGAGGCGGTCATTGCCTCTATGGAGGCACTGGATGTGCAGCTGGGCCGCATCGCGGAGGCTGCGGACCGCCTTGGCATGATCCTTGCCGTCACTGCCGACCACGGCAACGCGGATGTCATGCTGGAGAAGAACAAGAAGGGCGAATACCAGGTCCGCACGGCTCATTCCCTGAGCCCGGTGCCCTTTATCCTTGTGGGGTCCGGCCGTACCCTGAAGGAAGGCGCCTTCGGACTTTCCAACGTTGCCGCTACCGTGGCAGAGCTGCTGGAGCTCCCGGTGCCTGAAATGTGGCAGCCCTCCATGCTGGCCTGAGCCCGCCGGAAAAAATACTTGTGATTTATACATAAATATACTAAAATATAAGTTACGAAACCACACGCAGCCGAAGGGCTGAAGTTTGCAGAGGAGGTTCAACCTTATGATGCGTTATGATACAGACAAGGGTGCTGTTACCATCCATAATGATGTGTTTACCAATGTTGCCGGCAATGCCGCGTCCAACTGCTTCGGCGTAAAGGGCATGGCGGTCCGCTCCCGTACCGACGGGCTGGTCCATCTGCTCCGCAGAGAGGCCATGGGCAAGGGCGTGCTTGTCACCTATAATGACGATGATTCCATCAGCATTGATCTGCATATTGTCATGGATCACGGTGTCAATATCGCCGCGGCAGGCCCTGCCATCATCAGTCAGGTCAGCTATGAGGTCAACAAGACCACCGGCGCCACTGTGAAGGACGTCAACATCTATATTGATTCTATCAGCGTAGACTGAAACTTAGATCGATGGGTTCCCCCATCCCGGAGGTGTGTACCACTTGAAAGAATTTATCAGCGGTGCCGAGCTGAAGCTGATGTTTGTCAGCGCAGCAACGGCAGTGGACGCTGCCAAGCAGTCCATTAACGACCTGAACGTTTTCCCGGTGCCTGACGGCGATACCGGTACCAATATGGCCCTGACACTGGGCACAGCGGCAAAGGAGATGGCCAAGCTCAGCGATGAGGCAACCGTCGGCGAGGTAGCTGCCAAGGCGGCATCCGCACTGCTGCGCGGCGCCCGGGGTAATTCCGGCGTTATCACATCCCTGCTCTTCCGCGGCTTCTCCAAATACCTGAAGGAGAAGGAGACCGCCGGCGGCGCGGACCTTGCCGGCGCCCTGACCGAGGGCGTAGAGGCCGCCTATAAGGCCGTTATGAAGCCCGCCGAGGGCACCATCCTGACGGTCTCCCGGCTTTCCGCCGAGGCGGCCAGAGAGGCCGCTGCCGGGTCCGACACCATTGAGGCAGTCATGGACGCGGCCATTGCCAGCGCGAAGGCTGCGCTGGAAGAAACAGTCAACCAGAACCCCGTCCTCAAGAAGGCCGGCGTTGTGGATGCCGGCGGTATGGGCTATGTCTATATCCTTGAGGGCATGCGCGCCGCCATGCTGGGCGAGGAGATCGCCGCTGCGGAGGAATCCGCTGCAGAGGCGGAGGCAGAGGGCCCCATGCTGGACCTGTCTGACATCACCTTTGATTACGATACCGTCTATATTGTCCGCAAGGGCCCTAAGTGCGACCTGAAGGCCTATGCCGAATACCTCAACAGCATCGGCGACAGCCTTGTCATTGCGGAGGATGACGAGGTCTTTAAGGTCCACGTCCACACCGATATTCCCGGTGCGGCCCTGACCGAGGCAGCGAAGCACGGCGTGCTGGAGCTTGCCAAGATTGAAAACATGCGCACCCAGGTCCTTGACCGTATGGCCGGCCGCCACGAGATCAGCACCGACGATCTGGAGGCCGTGGAGGAGGAGCTGGAGGCCATGGAAGCCGGCACCGAAGAGGTGGATCCCGGCGAGAACGGCGTCAACATCCGTGAGATCGCTGCCCCCGAAAAGAAGTACGGCGTGGTTTCCGTCTGCGCCGGTGATGGTGTAGCGGCTGTCTTTCAGGAGCTGGGCGTCGACCAGATCGTTTCCGGCGGCCAGACCATGAACCCCTCCACCGAAGACATTTTAAAGCGCATCGACTGGACCCCTGCCGAGGTGGTCATCGTCCTGCCCAACAACAAGAACATCTTTATGGCTGCCCAGCAGTGCCAGCCCCTGTCTGATAAGCAGGTTGTTGTCCTGCCCACCGCAACGGTGCCCCAGGGCATCACCGCCATGATGAATCTGGACCCCTCCCTGTCTGTGGAAGAGAACGTTCAGAACATGACGGACGCCATTCAGGGTGTTACCACCATGCAGATCACCTATGCCGCCCGGAATTCCGACTTTGACGGCTATGACATCAACGCGGGCGACTACCTTGCCCTGATGGGCGGCGCCCTATTCGGCACCGACCGTGATATCCACACCCTGCTGAAGGGCCTTGCCGAAAAGGCCGCGGAGCTGGGTTCCGAATTCGTGACCATCTTCTATGGCGAGGATATCAATGAGGAGCAGGCCGCGGAGGCCGAGGCCATCTTCACGGAGCTCTGCCCCGATGCCGAGGTTACCCTGCTGCCCGGCGGCCAGCCCGTCTACTATTACCTGATCTCCGTGGAATAAGCCCCGGACGACGACAAATGCAAAAAAGAACCTGCTGCGGCCCTGTGCCGCAGCAGGTTTTTCACGTTTTTCAGGTTTTCACACTTTTCAGGTTTTCGCGTTTTTCGAGCTTTTCGCGTTTTTCGAGCTTTTCGCGTTTTTTACGTTTTTCGCGTTTTCGCGTTTTTCAGTTAAAGGTATCGTCAGCGGCGGCAAACATGGCTGCCACATCCGCAAACAGGCGCCCGGTCAGAGGGTCAGTGCGGTCCGGCTCACGCTCTAAAAAGTCCTTTGCCGCCTGCTGGGCCAGCTGCAGGGTGCCAAGGTCATTGGCCAGGGATGCCACACCGAAGACGGGCAGGCCGCTTTGCCGCTGGCCGAAGAAGTCACCCGGGCCCCGCAGGGCCAGATCCTGCCGGGAGATCTCAAAGCCGTCATTGGTGCTGCAAAGGGTTTTCAGGCGCTTTCGGGTCTCCTGATTCCGGTTGTCCGAAACCAGAATACACCAGCTTTTATTGCCGCCACGGCCCACGCGGCCCCGCAGCTGGTGCAGCTGGCTCAGGCCAAAGCGGTCCGCGTTTTCAATGACCATCAGGGTGGCGTTGGGCACATCCACGCCCACCTCAATGACGGTGGTGGCCACAAGCACATCGGTTTTGTGCTCCGCGAAGCTCTGCATGGCGTAATCCTTGGCCTCGGAGCGGAGCCTGCCGTGCACCAGCCCCACCTTCAGCTCCGGCAGGGCGGCGGCAAGGGCTTTGGCGGTCGCCTCGGCAGAGGTGATCTCCGTCTCCTGATTTTCCTCCACGGCGGGGCAGACAACATAGACCTGATGCCCCTCCTGGGCCTGCTGCCGGATAAAGCCGTTCAGCCGCTGCCGGTAGCGCTCATCCACAAGAAAGGTGTCGATCTTCTGCCGGCCCGGGGGCAGCTCGTCAATGATGGAGATATCCAGGTCCCCGTAGAGGATCAGGGCCAGTGTCCGGGGAATGGGGGTAGCCGAAAGCACCAGCATATGCGGGGTGTTGCCCTTGGCGGCCAGGGCGGCCCGCTGCGCGACGCCGAAGCGGTGCTGCTCATCAATGACCACAAGGCCCAGATGGTAAAAATCGATGCGGCCGGTAAAGAGGGCATGGGTGCCGATGATGATCTTTGCGGCCCCTACGGCGATATGATCCTCGGTCCTTCTGCGCTGGGCCGTCCGCATGGAGCCGGTCAGCAGCACACAGCTGATGCCAAGGGGTTCGGTGAATTTCGAGATGGTGGCATAGTGCTGGGCGGCCAGCAGCTCCGTGGGTGCCATCAGCGCCGCCTGATAGCCGTTGGCCACTGCCTGCAGCATGGCCCCAAGGGCCACCATGGTCTTGCCGGAGCCGACATCGCCCTGTACCAGCCGGTTCATGGGGGAGCCGGAGCAGAGGTCATGGGAGATCTCGTCCAGAGTCCGCCTCTGTGCCCCGGTCAGGGCAAAGGGCAGGGCGTCAAAAAAACGCTGGGGGCAGGGCTCGCTGCAGGGGTAATTGCTGATACGGCTGCGCCGCTCCTTCATAAGGCCCAGCCCAAGGGAAAAGCGGAAGAATTCCTCAAAGACCATACGGTCTCTGGCACGCTGCAGCCGACCGGACTCGGTGGGGTGGTGGACCTCCCGGCAGGCCTCCGGCAGGGGCAGCAGCCGGTCGCTGCAGCCTGCAAGCACGCTCTGTGGCAGGGTTTCGGTGATGGCATCGGAGCCGGGGGCCGAAAGCGCCTCCAGCGCCTGGGTGATCAGGCTGCCCAGCATTTTGGAGCTGAGCCCTGCCGTCAGGGGATAGACGGGGATGATGCAGCGGGTCTGGGACGGCGGCGAATCCGGGTCCTCCATCACGGGATTCAAGATGTCATAGCGCTTTTCGTCCGCGGAGCGGGTGCCGTAAAAGCAGAAGCGCCTGCCGGGCAGCAGCCGGTCGGTGATCCAGGGCTGGTTGAACCAGGCCGCCTTCAGGGTCACCTCTCCGTCGGTCAGGGTACAGCGCGACATGCTCAGGCCCTTGCGGATATAGGCGGTTTTCGAAACCGTGGCAACCTCGGCGTAAAAGCAGGCGGGTACGCCGACCTCCAGCTCCCCCAGGGTGGCCATGTGGGTGCGGTCCTCATAGCTCCGCGGAAAATAGAAGAGCAGCTCCTTCAGGGTGTGAATGCCCAGGGCGGCAAGCTGCTCTGCCCGGACCCTTCCAACGCCCTTTAATGCCGTGACCGGGCTGTCCATATTCAGCGGGGCCTTTGCTGCGTCAACGGCCATAGTGATCCCTCCAATCCAAAGAAAAACAGGGCAGCGTTCTGCTGCCCTGTTATTATAGCACAGAAATCAGATCCTTGCGACGCCGCTCTTGCGGGCAGCCTCTGCAACGGCTGCTGCCACGGTGGAGCCGACTCTGGGGTCGAAGGCGGGGACGATGATATGGTCGGCGGAGAGCTCCTCATCAGAGACAAGGCTTGCGATGGCATAGGCCGCGGCAACCTTCATCTCCTCGTTGATGTCGCTGGCACGGACGTCCAGCGCGCCACGGAAGATGCCGGGGAAGGCCAGCACATTGTTGATCTGGTTGGGGAAGTCACTGCGGCCGGTACCCACAACCGCAGCGCCTGCGGCAAGGGCCTCGTCGGGCATGATCTCGGGGGTGGGGTTGGCCATGGGGAAGAGGATGGCACCGGGTGCCATGGACTTTACCATATCCGGGGTGACGGTGCCGGGGGCAGATACACCGATAAAGACATCCGCGCCGCGGATCACATCGGCAAGGCTGCCGGATTCATGGTTCTGGTTGGTGATGGCGGCGATCTCCTCCTTGGCGGGGTTCAGGCCGGGACGGCCTGCGTAGATGGCGCCGGTGCGGTCGCACATGACAACGTTCTTAACGCCCATGGAGACCAGCAGCTTGATGATGGCAATGCCTGCGGCACCTGCGCCGGAGGTGACGACCTTGATCTCGTCGATCTTCTTGCCCACAACCTTCAGGGCGTTGATCATGGCGGAGAGGACCACAACGGCGGTGCCGTGCTGGTCGTCATGGAAGATGGGGATGTCACAGCGCTCCTTCAGCTTGCGCTCGATCTCGAAGCAGCGGGGCGCGGAGATGTCCTCCAGATTGATGCCGCCGAAGGAGCCTGCAAGCAGGGCGACGGCATTGACAAATTCATCAACATCCTTTGTGCGCACACAGAGGGGGATGGCATTGACACCGCCGAAGGACTTGAACAGCACGCACTTGCCCTCCATAACGGGCATGCCGGCCTCAGGGCCGATGTCGCCAAGGCCAAGCACCGCGGTGCCGTCGGTGATGACTGCCACCAGATTGCTGCGGCCGGTCAGCTCGTAGCTCTTGGCGGGGTCCTTCTGGATCTCAATGCAGGGCTGGGCAACGCCGGGGGTATAGGCCAGAGAAAGGTCATCCTTATTGGAAACGGACATCTTGGGGACAATATCCAGCTTGCCGTTCCACTGGTAATGGAGCTTCAGGGATTCTTCAGCATAATTCATAATAGTAAAACCTCCGAAAAGAACGTAAAGAACGAAAAGAACGAAAAGAACGTAAAGAACGTAAAGAATAAGTACAGCATGAAAAATGCAGGTTGTCACAGGACGTCCGTACATGTTCCTGCCCTAGTATAGCATACTTATACGGGATGTACAAGGTAAAAAAATCCGTCCCAAATCAGCTGACTTGAGACGGATTTACGCAGACAGAGATCAGAGAGCGTTCAGCTTGTTGGCGATAGCACTCTTCTTGTGGGCTGCAGTGTTCTTGTGGAGAATTCCCTTGGTGACGGACTTGTCGATGGTGGAAACAGCAACCTTTGCAGCAGCAGCGGCAGCCTCCTTGTCACCGGACTCAGCAGCGGTCTCGAACTTCTTGATGTTGGTCTTCAGCAGGGACTTGTTTGCCTTGTTCTGAAGATTCTCCTCCTTGGAGATCAGGACTCTTTTCTTGGCAGACTTGATATTGGGCACGAAAAACACCTCCTCCACTTATCTGTTTAAAGGCCCGTAGGCCGTAATGACTACCATGCAGAGTTAAATTATACATGGATTGGAGCAGAAAATCAAGAGCTTTTTTGAAATAATTTTGCGTGCGATTTATGGACAGACGGCGTATTTTCCTTGACTTTACGATAGTTCGGATTTACAATATAAAATGCGAATAAATACGGCCTGCATAAATACAGGATTCTCTGTATACGAATGCAGCTGCTGTTCCTGTTTTTTCGTTTTATCATATTCTATAAGGAGGTGTAAGAGAGTAACATGCTTTACGCAGTATTAGCAATCATCGGCCTGGTCGTGGGTGCCGCGGTCATGTTCCCGATTGCAGTTACGTATCGCAAGAGGACAGCTGAAAAAGAGATCGGCAGTGCCGAAGAAGAAGCCACAAGGATCATCAACGAATCCATCAAAAGCGCTGAGAATAAAAAGCGTGAGATGATGGTTGAAGCCCGCGAGGAGATCCAGAACAAGCGTACTGAATACGACAAGGAGGTCCGTGACCGCCAGTCGGAGATCAAAAAGCAGGAGCGCCGCCTTCAGCAGAAGGAGGAAAACCTGAACCGCAAGTCTGAGCAGTACGAACGCAAGGAGGAAGAGCTTCAAAAGCGTCTGAGCGCAGCGGATACAGCCCGTCAGGAGGCTGAGAGCATCCGGCAGGCCCAGATGGAAATGCTTGAGAAGATCTCCGGGATGTCCACCGACGAGGCAAAGGAATATCTGCTGAAAAACGTCGAATCCGAGATCCGTCACGAGACCGCCATGAAGATCAAGGAGGTCCAGACCCAGCTCCAGGAGGAGGCAGACGAAAAAGCCCGCGAGATCATTGTCACAGCCATCCAGCGCTGTGCCGCAGACCATGCCGCAGAGACTACCATCTCTGTTGTTGCCCTGCCCAATGACGAAATGAAGGGCCGCATCATCGGCCGTGAAGGCCGTAACATCCGGGCGCTTGAAACCAAGACCGGTGTAGACCTCATCATCGACGATACCCCTGAAGCCATTACTCTTTCCAGCTTTGACCCGGTCCGCCGGGAAATCGCCAGAATCGCTCTGGAGAAGCTCATTGCTGACGGCCGTATCCAGCCGACACATATCGACAACATGGTAGAAAAGGCCCGCCGCGAGGTCGAACAGACCATCAAGCAGGAGGGCGAACGCGCTACCTTCGAGACCGGTGTTCACGGCCTGCATCCCGAGCTGATCAAGCTCCTGGGCCGCCAGAAATACCGTACCAGCTACGGGCAGAATGTCCTGAACCACTCCATTGAGGTTTCACTCCTCAGCGGCCTGATGGCTGCGGAGCTCGGCGAGGATGTTCAGCTTGCAAAGCGTGCAGGCCTCCTGCACGACCTGGGCAAATCTGTTGACCACGAGATGGAAGGCAGCCATGTCCAGCTGGGTGTTGAGCTTGCCAGAAAGTACAAAGAAAGCAACGCTGTCATTCATGCCATCGAGGCCCACCACGGCGACGTGGAGCCCCAGACTGTCATTGCCTGCATCGTACAGGCGGCGGATGCCATTTCCGCAGCACGCCCCGGTGCCCGCAGAGAAAACATCGAAAACTATGTCAAGCGTCTTGAAAAGCTTGAGGAGATCACAAGCTCCTTCCAGGGAGTCGAAAAGTCCTATGCCATCCAGGCCGGCCGTGAGGTTCGTATCATGGTCAAGCCCGAGGAGGTCACCGAGGACAACATGATCCTCCTTGCGCGTGAGATCGCCAAGAAGATCGAAAACGAACTTGAATATCCCGGCCAGGTCAAGGTCAATCTGATCCGTGAGACCCGCGCTGTAGAATATGCTAAGTAATCCTGTTTTGAGGCCCTGCAGACTTCTGTCTGCAGGGCTCTTTTTGTTTGTAATTCAGGCGACGGAACTGTATAATAAAGAAATCACGGGTCCGGTGACCGTCACAGGCCGGAAAACGAAAGGAGAGGGTACCATGCAGATCAGGATTCTTGCTGTGGGCGATGTGGTCGCGCCGCAGGGACTGAAATATCTCGGCAAGATGCTGCCGAAGCTCCGCAGGGAGTTTGAAGCGGACTTTACGGTGGTCAACGGGGAAAATGCCTCCAATGTGGGTCTGACGCCCGACCAGGCAGAGGATATGTTTACCGCCGGGGCGGATGTGGTGACTCTGGGTAATCATGCCTTCCGCCAGAACAGCATCCTCAACTATCTGGATGACTGCCGCTATATCCTGCGGCCCGCCAATTACGGTGGCCAGGTGCCCGGCCGTGGCTGGGGGATCTATGACAGCAAGGCCGGCCCCATTGCCGTGATCAACCTGATCGGCCGGGTCAATATGGAGCTTGGGCCCGAGAACCCCTTTTTGATGATCGACCGGATCCTGCCCCAGGTCAGCGAGGCAAAGCTGGTCCTGCTGGACTTCCACGCGGAGGCAACCTCCGAAAAGCTGGCCATGGGCTATATGCTGGACGGCAGGATCACAGCACTGTGGGGGACCCACACCCATGTGCCCACGGCGGATGCCCAGGTGCTGCCCGGTGGTACCGGCTATATTACGGACCTCGGCATGACCGGCCCGAAGCATTCCGTCATCGGCATTCAGCCGGCCCTCTCCATTGAAAAGTTCCGCGGAGGGCTCTACAGCCGTTATAAGGCTGCCGATGGCCCCTGCTGCATCAGCGGCGCCGTTTTTACGGTGGATACGGCAAGCGGCCTCTGCACGGCCGTCACAGGCTTCACCAGATAAGCCGCGAAGCGGTCACGCGCCGGCCCTCTGCCGGCAGGCTCAGACTGAAGCAAAAAAAGCGGCAGGCCGTTCAGGCCTGCCGCTTTGCGGTCGCTATATGCTTATTTGTGCAGGATAAGCAGAAATGAATGTTAAACAGATTTGTATAGACGATTTTACTTCAGTTATTCCCGCTTGTATGAGGTATCCTGATTTCAATGAGTATCCAACTTTTTGCTATCAAAAAGCTATCAAATATCTTCGGATTATAGCAGATTCGTGATTGATTTACAAGAGAAACGATTGGACGTAAGCAGATATGTAAGTATTTATTAAATAATTTTCAACCGTGGGCGTTCAATCTTTGAGGCATCCGATGGGGACAACCAGAACTCCATCCTTTCGCTGATAAGCATAATCTCCGACAGCGGTGAGAATCATCATGAATGCAGGGGCCTTCATCCTTTCGGTATCAATCTGACTGCAGAGTTTTTTCAGATTTCTAGCTCCTTCGTTGATGAGCTTTTCGCCGCCCAGCTTTACTTCAATCAATCCATACTGACTGTTGCGCAGGTGAAGGACTGCATCACATTCCAGACCTGATTTGTCCCGGTAATGATATACATTTCCACCTAACGCATCAGCGTAAACGCGAAGATCACGAACGCAGAGATTTTCAAAGATAAAGCCAAAGGTGTTCAGATCAGAAATCAGATCCTCAGGACCGATCCCAAGTGCAGCGGTGGCAATAGAAGGGTCTACATAGTAGCGTGTATCAGAGGAACGTATTGCTGTTTTTGAACGCAGATTCGGATTCCATGCCGGCATGTCCTCAACTACAAATATTTTTTTGAGTGCATTAATATAGAGGGAAACCGTATTTTCGCTGATGTTAATGTCATTATTTTCATTCACATCAGCCATGATTACCGTGTTGGCAACCTGAGTTCCGATATTCCGTGCAAAAGAACGCATCAGACGCTTTACCCGTTCTGAATTCTTTACAATTCCGTCAGCACGATTGATGTCAGAATGAACAACAGCTTCGTAATAATCGATCGGCTGTTCAAGTGCAATCTCAGGGCGCATTCCGAGCGAACCGGGCCAACCACCACGACAGGCGAGATACGCAATATTCTCCAGCTTTAATGTATTTTCGCCGTCAATCTGTGTATCTCCGCTGAACAGGGTACCAAGGCTTACTTCGCCGGTTGACTCTCCGGATTCAAAAAGACTCATCGGACGCATCAGAACCCATGTAAAACGCCCCGTTCCGGAATGTGTCACATCTTTTGTATCGGCAGGGACTGCGGATCCTGTCAGAATGAACTGTCCAGGCTCCTGGCGGTGATCTACTTCAAACCGTATTGCGTCCCATAGCTTAGGAGCGAGCTGCCACTCATCAATCAGACGCGGAGTATCTCCCTTTAACAGACGTTTGGGGTTAACTTCTGCCATTGTGATATTCTGATCTTTCTTTTCGGGATCGTCCATATAGAGGATACTGTTTGATAATTGTTCAGCAGTTGTGGTTTTTCCACACCATTTCGGACCTTCAATCAGAATGGCACCCTTACCTTCAAGCTTGCGCATCAGAATGTTATCAGCAATTCTGGCTTTATATTGATTCATATTCCAAACTCCCAATCTTGTTTTTTACATTATAACATTTTTGTGGCAAATGGCAAATAAATTCTGTGGCAGTTGGCAAACTATTTTTGCGCCATTCGGCAAATAAATTCTGCGGTAGTTGGAAAATATTATTGTGGAAGTTGGCAAATAAATTTTATGGTAGTTGGAAAAACACTTTTAGGACTATTAAATTACCTGCATCAAAGCAAAAAAGGCGCTGCCTCTTCCGTTACGGTAAGGCAGCGCAATATCATTTTGCGATCAATTCAGAAGAAAATCCACGAAAACCGTATTTTCACGGGTCAGGACACGGGAAAATAACGTTTTATCCGGCTTTAACTTATTTGTGCAGGATGGGGGAAAGGGGCTTGTAGATCAGGAAGCAGATGATAGCATCAATGAGACCCTTGCAGAAGGTGAAGGGCAGGTTGAAGATCACAAGGCACTTGAGAAGGGAATCGGCAGCGGGGAGGATGGCCTGATACATGCCGATGATGGCCTCCATGGGCATGCCGTAGCAGACCACATAGGCGGGGTAGACCAGGAAATAGTTGATGGGAACACAGACGATGCCCATGACCAGAGCGCCGACAACGGAGCCCAGAATGGCACCGGCACGGTTCTTCTTATATTTATAGATAAAGCCTGCCACCAGAGCGAACACGGCGCCGAAGAGGAAGTTTGCCAGCTCGCCGACACCGGCAGAGGAGGTGCCCTTGATGACGATGTGCAGCAGGTTCTTTACCAGACAGATGGCGGCGCCCCAGACAGGGCCAAGGGCGAAGGCACCCAGCAGCTCCGGCAGGTCGGAGATATCCAGCTTGACAAAGGACGGGATCAGAGCGGGGATCGGAATCTCAATGAACATCAGCACAAAGGCTACGGCTGACAGCATGGCCGAGATGACCAGCTTATGGGTTGTTTTCTGTTTCATGATGAAACCTCCTTAAAAATAGAAAATACCTGAATGCCGTGCATCCAGGTGTCACTACTTGCGGAGGTGTGAGACACATCTTCTTTCATCCAGACTGTACTGTCGGTACCGGAATCTCACCGGTTCAGCATCATTTCGGCATGGCCGAAACTCGCGCGCGGACTTAAATCACCGCCGGTCGGGAATAGCAGCCATCAGGCTGCGCACCCTGCCCTGAAAACATGGTTTTTCAGATATTCACTTTATTAACGAATTGAATATAGCACTGTCATGCGCCTTTGTCAATACTGGGCTCAGAAAATTTCGCTGTACATTCCGCCTGAAATATGAGAAAATGAAAAAGAGGAGGTGGATGCCATGATGCGTCTTGACCGCTTCCTTTCGGAGGCGGGTGCCGCCGGCCGGAAGGAGATCAAAGCCATGATCCGTTCCGGCAGGGTTCAGGTAAACGGAGCCGCCGCGGCAAAGCCGGAGCAGAAGATCGATGAAGCCGCCGATGCGGTAACGCTGGACGGTGCACCCGTAAAGCTCCGGGGCAGGGTCGTGCTCATGCTGCACAAGCCTGCCGGCTATGTGACCAGCACCTCCGACCCGCGGGATCCCACCGTTATGGAGCTCCTGCCGCCGGAATACCGGGACCTCTTTCCGGTGGGCCGTCTGGATAAAGAAACCGAAGGACTCCTGCTCCTGACGGGCGACGGGGACCTGTGCCATCGCCTTACCTCGCCGAAGCACCATGTCGAAAAGGAATATTACGCGGAGACGGACGGACGTGTGGACGCGGCGGACGTCGCGGCCTTTGCCGCCGGCATTGTCCTCCGGGACGGCACGGAATGCCTGCCGGCGCAGCTGATTCCTGCAGAGGTGGGCTGCAGAGTGGTCCTGCAGGAGGGGAAATATCATCAGGTCCGGCGGATGCTGGCCTCCAGAGGCAAACCGGTCACCTATCTTCGCCGTGTGCGGGAGGGGGCTCTGCTGCTTGACGGACTGGAAAGGGGCAGCTGGCGGGAGCTTTCTGCTGATGAGATAGATAAATTGTTGTGAAATTGACAGCTTTGGGGGATTATTTTTGACACGGTGGTCAGAATTCACAAACCAATTTCTTAAGCTTTGTGAAATTGGTTTATATACAGAATTCGATTCGTGTGCTAGAATAATTCCATCTTAAGAAAACAAGATGGGGGTATATTATGTCCAGCGTATCTATGAAGCATATTTATAAGAAATATGCAGGCGGCGTTATCGCTGTCACCGACTTTAACCTTGAAATTGAAGATAAGGAATTCATCATCCTTGTCGGTCCTTCCGGTTGTGGTAAGTCCACCACCCTGCGTATGATCGCAGGCCTCGAAGAAATCTCCGAAGGCGAGCTCTACATCGATGGCAAGCTCTGCAATGACGTTCCTCCCAAGGAGAGAGACATTGCAATGGTTTTCCAGAACTATGCTCTTTATCCTCACATGACCGTTTATGAGAACATGTCCTTTGGTCTGAAGCTCCGTAAGACCCCCAAGGATGAGATCAAGCGCCGCGTAGAAGAGGCTGCTCAGATCCTCGAGATCGAGCACCTGCTCGACCGTAAGCCCGCTGCTCTGTCCGGTGGTCAGCGTCAGCGTGTTGCCCTGGGCCGTGCAATCGTCCGTAACCCCAAGGTATTCCTCCTCGACGAGCCTCTGTCCAACCTGGATGCTAAGCTCCGTGCACAGATGCGTTCCGAGCTGACCAAGCTCCACAAGAAGCTGGATACCACCTTCATTTACGTTACTCATGACCAGACCGAGGCTATGACCATGGGCTCCCGTATTGTCGTTATGAAGGACGGCATTATGCAGCAGGTCTCCACTCCTCAGGATCTGTACCAGAATCCCGTCAACCTGTTCGTTGCAACCTTCATCGGTTCTCCTTCCATGAACAAGGTCGAGCATTCTGTTCTGTCCAGCAAGGACGGCCACACCTATGTTACCTTCGGCGATGACGAAGACAACGCTACCATCCAGCTCCCCGATGCGATCGGCCTCAAGCCCGAGGTTCAGGCTTACATCGGTAAGGAAGTTGTTATGGGCATCCGTCCCGAGCACATCCATGATGAAGAGATCTACCTGAAGGAACTCGATCAGTACAAGTTCCAGGCTACTGTTGATAACGTCGAGCCTCTCGGCTCCGAGACCAACCTCTTCCTGGTCAAGGGTGGCCAGTCCATGACTGCTCGTGTTGAGCCTACCTCCACCGCTAAGATGGGCGACAAGATCACTGTTACCATGCAGGCTGACCGCATCCATCTGTTCGATCCCGACACTGAGAAGTGCATCGACCTCTGATCTAAGAGGCGAAAGAAGCTGAATCTGAGCCGGCCTTCGGGCCGGCTCTTTTTTGCCCGATGAAGCAACTGGATATATCTGGAAACTGATTGTGAAGAATCACGAAAAAATCTGAAATGATATACAAAAAACGGCGAAAAACCTGTGCAAATTGTCAAATTACCCTTGCAATATATCTGAAAAAAGGTTATAGTAAACCAAAGGAATTATAGAACAATGGCTGACGGAAACCAAACTGCCGGCCCCAAATCCTTTGAAGGAGGAACTGCTATGTCAAGCAGAATGTTTCAGAGTGTGATCGTTCAGATGAAAGATGCCAGCGACCGCTGCATTGGCGTGATCGACGGCGAGGGTAATGTGATCGCGGCTACCGATGCTTCCTGTAATGGAATGAAATTTGAAGATGCTGTCCACCGCCTGAATCTCAGCACCGATCCCATCGTTACCGCAGAGGGGATGACCTTCAAGGCACTGCAGAGCTGGACCGCACGGTTTGATTATGCTGCCTTTGCTGCCGGCGATGATGATCTTGCAAGAAGCCTCTGCGTTATGGCCTGCGTGGCAATGAACGGCGCAAAGACAAGCTATGAAGAAAAGCACGACAGGGGTACCTTTGTCAAAAATATCATTACCAGCAATATCCTGCCCGGTGATATCTATATCCATGCCAAGGAGCTTCACTTTGTCACGGATGTTCCCCGCGCTGTCTTCCTGATCCGTCAGGTCGGCAACAAGGTGGATGTGGGCGCTGTGGATATCCTGCAGAATATGTTTGCGGAAAAGCAGCAGGATTTTGTCCTCTCCATCAACGAAACTGACGTTGTACTGGTCAAACAGGTGCAGCCCGGCATCGACAGCAAGGAGCTGCAGAAGATTGCACAGAGCATCGAAGAAACCCTGTCTACAGAGCTTTTCATCAAGACTGTTATCGGCATCGGTACGGTTGCCGGTCATGTGCGTGAGCTGGCGGATTCCTACAAGGAGGCCATCACTGCCATTGATGTGGGCAAGATCTTCGATACAGAGAAAAGCATTGTCAACTACGAAAACCTTGGTCTGGGCCGCCTGATCTATCAGCTGCCTACCACCCTGTGCGAAATCTTCCTGTCTGAGGTCTTCAAGAAGAATTCCATTGAGGCGCTGGATCAGGAGACGCTCTTCACCATTAACAAGTTCTTTGAGAATAACCTGAATGTTTCCGAGACCTCCAGAAAGCTCTTTGTCCACAGAAACACTCTGGTTTACCGTCTTGAGAAGATTAAAAAGATCACCGGACTGGATCTCCGCGAGTTCGACCATGCCATCATCTTTAAGGTTGCGCTGATGGTCAAAAAGTATCTGGATTCCCGGTCCAACACCATGTATTAAGCGATAACGGCTGGAGGCTTTTATATTTATGTCCGGAAAAAAGCGTAAGATCATGATCAGCGTTGTGTGCGCGATCCTTGCACTGCTGCTGATCATTCCCACCATTCTCACCATCATCAGTGGCATGGCCCTGATCTGAGGTGACGCCCGATGGAAGATAAGATTACCCGGGTAATGGTCATGCTCGCCTGTGTGGTCATGGGCCTGGCCATTGGGCTTGTAGCCTGCTACAATGCAATCTATCAGGGCCTTTCTGCCAGCCTTGCCGGCTCTATTGTTGTGTCGTCGGCGGGGGAGTCTGAAGGGGCCGCAAAATACGATGAGATCATGGCGATCGTCGATTCCTATTTCATCGGCGACGAAGTGGACGAGACAGAAACCGCGGATGCCATGGCAGCAGCAGTGGTCGAGTCTCTGGGCGACCGCTGGAGCTATTATGTCAGCGCGGATGAATATCAGGAATATCTCGACAGCATCGACAACTCCTACGTTGGTGTCGGGATCACAATATCCGCTGCCTATGACGATGCCGGAAATCTGACCGGCTACGAGGTGGTTTCCGTCACCGAGGGCGGCCCTGCGGAGGCTGCCGGTGTGCTTGCCGGCGACATTCTGATCGCTGCGGATGATACTTCTGTGACGGATATTTCCCTGAACGAGGTAAAAAGTATTGTCAAGGGCGTAGAGGGGACGACAGTCACCCTTACCTTTGTGCGTGGCGATGAAACGATCGTCCTGCCGGTTACCCGGCAGTCCTTTACGGTGATCCCCGCCTCCGGGGAGCTGCTGAACGGTACTGTTGGCTATATCGAGATCGATAATTTTGATTCTGGCTGTGCGAATGCGGTGATCGAGCTGGTTCAGCAGCTGCAGGCCGAAGGGGCACAGACCCTGCTCTTCGATGTGCGCAACAATCCCGGTGGCCTTAAGACAGAGCTGACAACGCTGCTGGATTATCTGCTGCCCGAAGGGACCATTTTCGATTCGGTAGACTATACCGGCGCGGAGGAGATCGTCACCTCCGATGCTGCCTGCGTAGACCTGCCCATGGCAGTGCTTGTGAACGGCAACAGCTACAGTGCAGCGGAATATTTTGCCTGCGCGCTGCAGGAATACGGCGTTGCCACGGTTGTGGGCGAGCAGACCTGCGGCAAGGGCTATTTCCAGACGGGCATTGCGCTTAGCGACGGCTCCTGTCTCAACCTGTCTGTTGGCAAGTATTATACCCCCAATGGCATCAGCCTTATTGACGTGGGCGTGACCCCGGATATTGAGCTGACCCTGGAGGACGATCTTGCGGCAGATCTGGCCTATGGTCGCCTGGACTATGAGGATGATCCGCAGCTTCAGGCGGCACTTCAGGTCCTGATGGACTGACCTGCCTGCCGGCGCTTCAGGCCGGCTGTAAACGATCAAATATACTAAAATACTGGCTCCGGCTGTCCGGAACCTAAGAAAGGTGTTTCATATGGCAAAAGAATTTAAAATGACGGCGGAAAAGCTTGAAGAACTCAAGAAAGAGCTGGAATGGCTCCGTACCGACCGTGATAAAGAAGTAACCGAAATGATCAAGGTTGCCCGTGGCTATGGTGACCTTTCCGAGAACAGTGAGTACGACGAAGCGAAGAACGAGCAGGCAAAGCTCTATGGCCGCATTGCAGAGGTCGAGGAGATGATCGCCAATGCTGTAGTCATCAGCGCTGACGAGGTTTCTGATAAGATTGGCCTGGGCTGCAAGTTCACCGTTCGCGATGTAAAGACCAATAAGGAGCTGAACTTCGAGCTGGTCGGTTCCACCGAAGCAAACCCCATGAAGGGCCGTGTCTCCGATGACGCTCCCTTCGGCCGCAGCATGGTTGGCGCAGGCGTTGGTGACATTGTTACTGTCCCCGCGATCAACGGCAAGGTCGAATACGAGGTCCTGGATATTACCCGTTAACAGGAGGCAGAAACTGTGGCTGATAAGAATAACAACACGACTGAGCAGAATCTCGGCGACCTGATGAAGGTACGCCGTGACAAGCTTACCGCCCTGCAGGAAGCCGGACGCGATCCCTTTGTTGTGACAAAGTACGACGTGGACACCCACGCCGCTGAGATCAATGACAACTATGACGAGATGGAAGGTAAGATCGTGAAGGTCGCCGGCCGTCTCATGAGCAAGCGCGGTATGGGCAAGGTGTCCTTCTGCGACCTGATGGATAAATCCGGCCGGGTGCAGCTCTATGTCCGCCGTGATCTGGTGGGAGAGGAGCCCTACAGCTGGTTTAAAAAGTGTGACATCGGCGATATCGTCGGCGTGACCGGCGAGGTTTTCAAGACCGAGAAGGGCCAGATTTCCGTCCGCGCCTCCGAGGTAACCCTGCTGGCCAAGAACCTGCAGCCCCTGCCCGAGAAGTTCCACGGCCTGACTGATACCGAGATCCGCTACCGCCAGCGCTATGTGGACCTGATCGTGAATCCGGAGGTCATGGATACCTTTGTAAAGCGCAGTAAGATCATGAAGGAGCTTCGTGCCTTTCTGGACGGCCGCGGCTTCCTGGAGGTAGACACCCCCATTCTGACGCCCTTCGAGATCGGCGCTTCCGCCCGTCCCTTCTATACCCATCACAACACGCTGGATATGGACATGGTCCTGCGCATTGAGACCGAGCTTTACCTGAAGCGCCTGATCGTCGGCGGTATGGAGCGGGTCTATGAGGTTGGCCGTATCTTCCGGAACGAGGGCATGGACCCCAAGCACAATCCTGAGTTTACCTCTATTGAGCTCTATCAGGCCTACACCGATTTCCACGGCATGATGGATCTGGTGGAAGACATGATGAAGCAGGTTGCGCAGAATGTTCTGGGCACCATGGTAGTCCCCTATCAGGGCAAGGAGATCGACCTTGGCCATTGGGAACGCCTGACCATGATCGAGGCGGTCAAACGCTATTCCGGCGTTGACTTTGCGGCCATTGAGACCGATGAAGAGGCCATTGCCATCTCGAAGGAGAAGGGCGTGGAGCTGCCCGAGCTGCCCACCAAGGGCGCCATTCTGGCAGAATTCTTCGATGCCTTTGTAGAGGAGAACCTGATCCAGCCCACCTTCATCTATGACTACCCTGTTGAGATCAGCCCCCTCGCAAAGCGTAAGCCGGATGATCCCATGTTTACCGAGCGCTTTGAATACTTTATCAATGCCACCGAGTTCGGCAATGCCTTCTCCGAGCTCAATGACCCCATTGACCAGCGTGCGCGCTTTGAACGTCAGGTTGCCGAGCGGAAGGCGGTCGAGCCCGATACAAAGGCACAGGTTGACTATGACTATGTAACAGCTCTGGAGTACGGTATGCCTCCCACAGGCGGCCTCGGCTTCGGCGTTGACCGTCTGGTCATGCTGCTGACCGACAGTGCATCCATTCGCGATGTGCTGCTCTTCCCGACCATGAAGCCGGTTGACTGATCAAAGCCTGAAAAGGTCTGTATTTGCAACAGGCAGCGGCATTTGTGAATGACTGCAATTCAAAAGCTTACCACCGATTTACCACCATGGTTTAAGCTCATTCAAAAAATGCTGCGTAAGGCCTCACACAAGATTATGCAAGGATGCTCTACCCATGATCCGGGTAGAGCATTTTTCTGATTTTTTAAATGCGCACGTGCAGAAGTGTGTTTGTTCAATCGCGATATACCTGATCGTTTAATCTGAAAAAGTCTGTATTTGCAACAGGCAGCGGCATGGAAAATTGACGGCCTGTGTGCTATGATAAAAGAAAATGAAAAAGCTGGTGAGGATACGCATGAGTCTGGTGGAATTTAAGACAGTGAGTAAGGTTTACCGTTCCGGTGAGGTGGAGATCACGGCCCTGCACGATGTGGATTTTACGATAGAGGAGGGGGAGTTCTGCATTATTGTCGGTGCCTCCGGTGCGGGCAAAACGACCATCCTGAACATTCTGGGCGGTATGGATACCCTGTCCGGCGGTCAGGTGCTGTTTGATGGGCGGGATATCTCTGCGCTGAATAAAAAAGAGCTGACAGCCTTCCGGCGCTATGATGTGGGCTTTGTCTTTCAGTTCTATAATCTGGTAGGCAATCTGACAGCGCGCGAAAATGTGGAGCTGGCAGCGCAGATCTGTAAAGACTCACTTTCCGCGGAAGAGGTGCTGCGTGAGGTCGGACTTGGGGAACGTCTCAATAACTTCCCGGCCCAGCTGTCCGGCGGTGAGCAGCAGCGTGTTGCGATCGCGCGGGCACTGGCCAAAAACCCCAGACTCCTGCTATGCGACGAGCCCACCGGAGCCCTGGACTTTGTGACGGGCCGGGCAGTGCTGAAGCTCCTGCAGGATACCTGCCGGAAATCCGGGAAGACGGTTGTGGTCATTACCCATAACCAGGCCCTGACAGCCATGGCAGACCGGGTGATCACGGTAAAATCCGGCACGGTAGTGGATATGCGCTGCAATGCGCAGCCCGTGGATGTGGAAGAAATTGACTGGTAGGCTTGAAAGCGCAAGGAGAAAGGGGGCGACAGACCGATGAAGAGCATGATCTCACTGACAACTGTCCGGGAAATTAAAAGCTCCTGGGGCAGGTTTCTGGCGATCCTGCTGATCGTGGCATTGGGGGTTGGGTTCTTTTCCGGCCTGATGGTAACGGACAGTGCAATGCGCGCCTCTATGACCGACTATCTGAACGAACTGCAGTTTTACGACTTTCGGCTGATCTCGACCCTTGGCTTTGAGCAGGAGGACGTAGACACCCTTGCCGGGGTGCCCGGAGCCCGTGCGGTAGAGGGCGCCAGATCTGTGGATATGGTCGTGGACCTTGCGGGCAGCGAGAGGGTCCTGAAGCTCCTGAGTATTACGACGTCTGTCAATACGCCTGCGCTTTCTGCCGGACGTCTCCCGGAAAATGACCATGAGATCGTTCTGGATTCCTATTACTATGACGAGAGCAGGATTGGCGCAAAGGTGACCCTGTCGGCGGATAATGCCGACGAGGATCTGGAGAAGCTTTCTGCACGGGAATTCACAGTGGTGGGCCTTGCGCGTTCGCCACTGTATATTCAGTATGAGCGGGGCTCCACATCGCTGGGCGATGGCACGCTGGACGGCTTTGCCTATCTGCTGCCTGAGGCCTTCACTATGGACTATTTCACGGAGGTCTATGTCCGCCTGGACCAGGACCTGCTGCTTTATTCCGATGAATATAATGATCTGATCGACAGCAGCACAGAGACCTGGGAGAATGCGCTGGAGAAGGTCGCGCTTGACCGCTATGACCGGATCGTAGCGGATGCCACAGCAGAGCTGGAAACGGCACAGGCGGACTTTGAAGCGCAGAAGGCGGACGGACAGGCGGAGCTGGATGAGGCCGCTGCGCAGCTTTCGGATGCCCAAACAGAGCTGCAGGATGGTAAGACCGCACTCGATGACGCGGCTGCGGAGCTGGATGAAAATGCAGGGAAGCTGGAGGACGCGGAGGCAGAGCTGGAATCCGGGCAGCAGAGCCTGACCGATGGCGCGGAAACGCTTGCGGAATCGAAGACGGAACTGGAGGACGCGGAGACAGAGCTGGCCTCCGGCAGGGCAGAGCTAAACAGCGCAGAGGCGACACTGGCCGCTTCCCGCAGCCGGCTGGATGCCGCGGAGCAGCAGCTGGAGAGCGCAAAGGCAATGCTGGATGAAACAGCGGCCCAGCTGGAGGAAGCAAAAGCAGAGCTGGACGCGGCGGCGCCGCAGCTGGCGGAGGGGGAAGCACAGCTTACAGCCACCAAAACCCAGCTGGACGACTCTGCGGCAGAGCTTGCTGCCGCCAAAACCCAGCTGGATCAGGCGGCCTCGGCACTGAACGTACTGGAAGCGCTGCTGGAGGCGGCAAAGGCTGCTTATGACCGGATACCTACGGAAGGGGCTGCGGCCCTGGTTGCGGGACTGCAGGCACGGCTGGATACGGCTACGGCGGAGTATGAGGAAGGTCTTGCAGCCTATAATGCGGGCCTTGCGGCATGGACGGAGGGCAACGCCCAATATGAAGCGGCACTGCAGGCCTACAACGATCAGTATGCCCAATACGAAGTTGGGCTTGCAGAGTATGAAGCGGGACAGGGCCAATATGAAGCGGGCCTTGCGGAGTACGAAACGGCAAAGGCGGAATATGATTCAGGGCTTCAGCAGTATTATGCAGGCTATGCGGAATATCTGGCAGGCCTTGCGGAGTACGAAACGGGCGAAGCTGCATATGAGACAGGCCTTGCCCAGTACAACGAAGGCCTGTCGGAATACAATGACGCGCAGGCCGAATATGAGCAGGGGCTTGCGGATTACAATGAGGGTGTTCAGGCGCTGGCAGACGGACGCGAGGCCTATGATGAGGCGGCCGCGGAATACGAAAGTGGCCTGAGTGAATACGCGGATGGACAGGCAGAATATGAGCAGGGGCTGCAGGAGTTTACGGATGCGGTTTCGGAGGGAGAGCAGGCACTTGCCGACGCACAGGCAGAGATCGATGCGATCGAAATGCCGGATACCTATGTGCTGACCCGCAGCACCAATCTGGGCTACTCCTGCTTCGAAAGTGATTCCGGCATCATGGGGGCCATTGCGAAGGTCTTCCCAATCTTCTTCTTCCTGGTGGCTGCACTGGTCTGTATGACCACCATGGGCCGCATGGTAGAGGACGAGCGCACACAGATCGGTGTCCTCAAAGCCCTGGGCTACAGCAGCTGGGCGGTTATGCGGAAATTTGTAGTTTATTCCGGTCTGGCGGCGCTGCTGGGCGCTGTGCTGGGCTATCTGGTGGGTACGATCGCGTTCCCGAAGGCAATCTGGATGGCCTACTGCATGATGTATGACACAGGCGGGATTTCCTACTATTTCAGCCTGCCTCTGCTTCTGATCAGTCTGCTGGTGGCAATGCTGTGCTCTGTGGGCGTCACGATCCTTACCTGCCGTGTGGAGCTGGGCGAAATGGCAGCCTCCCTTATGCGTCCCAAGGCACCGAAGGCCGGTAAGCGGATATTCCTGGAATATGTCCCCTTCCTGTGGAACAGGCTGAGCTTTCTGAAGAAGATCTCCCTGCGTAATATTTTCCGTTATAAGGGCAGACTGGTCATGATGATCCTTGGGATCGGTGGCTGCACGGCCCTGCTGGCAACAGGCTTCGGACTGAAGGACTCCATTGCGGATATCGCGGAAAGCCAGTATGGGCAGATATCCCTGTATGATGCCGCTGTTACACTGGCGGAGGTTCAGGATGAAAGCGCGCCTGCCCTGACGGAGCTTGGGTATTCCGGCGAGGATTATGTCCTCTACTATGAGACGACTGTGGACCTTGTCATGGAGTCCGGCAGCAAAAATATGTACCTGCGCGTATTTTCGGATGACACGCAGCTGGACGGCTTTTTTGATCTGCACACTGTGTCGGGTGAGGCCCTGGCTCTGCCGGGTAAGGATCAGGTGATCGTGAACGCCGGAATTGCAAGGCAGTATGGCCTTTCTGTGGGGGATACCGTTACGATTTCCTCAGATACCTTTACACCATTCGAGGTCGTTGTAAGCGGGATCAATGAGAACTTCATCTATAACTATATTTATCTGACCGAATCCACCTATACAGCTCACACCGGAGCCGCGCCGGAGAATAAAAGTGCCTTTGTAAACTTCGCGGATGGAGTGGACCCGCACGAAGCAGGGGCAGAGCTGTCAGCATCGGATGATGTGGCGTCCATTATGCTGTCGGCAGACATGCTGAGCCGAGTTTCAAAAATGATGCAGAGCCTGAATATCGTGGTCTATCTGGTATTGCTCTGCGCGGCGGCCCTGTGCTTTGTGGTGGTCTATAACCTGACAAATATCAACATCACGGAGCGGGTCCGCGAGATCGCGACCATTAAGGTACTCGGATTCTATAAAGGAGAGACGGCTTCCTATGTGTTCCGCGAAAACCTGCTGCTGTCAGTTATGGGAGGAATCCTCGGGCTTGGACTTGGAAAGCTGCTGCACAGCTATGTCATGAGCAGGATCGTGATCGATATGGTCTCCTTTGATATCCGGATCCTGCCGGTCAGCTACTGCTACAGCTTTGCCCTGACGATCGTCTTTACCTTCCTGGTAAATCTGGTCATGACAGGGAAGCTGGAGGCGATCAGCATGACGGAATCCCTGAAGGCTGTGGAATAAGATCAAAAAACGAAGTGCCCCTGCGTCTGCGTGTTCAGACGCAGGGGCACTTTTTACGTGGTGAGCCGGTGGAATAATAAACAGGAATCACAGGCTGCAGAAAGCACCATACAGGAAAGTCAGGCTTAAAGACTGAAAATTACAAAAACTTGTGGCAGGTTACAGATGCGAACACAATCTGTAGTGGTTTGCAAAAAATAATAATTATTTTGAAAAAGTGCTTGACAATCATCCGGGAATCGGGTAATATATTCAGGCGCTTGAGAG
>R14__coassemble_289_pt1 | contig 39525 bp, 55 predicted proteins | sample R14__metabat2_high_PE_043 | metagenome-assembled genome bin R14
TATATTTTTTGGGATTTTGGCAAACTTTACAAAGTCTTTATTAAAATTATTTATTTTTGTTTTGTTAATTTTGCGGGTGTTTTTTTTTTTTTTTTTTTTCGAGGATTTTCCGCCGGCTACTGAATAGATACGGCCATTATAATAATTCCGCAAAGCCTGTGAAATGACTGTTGCAGAAGGGAACCGAAGCAATGAAAAAATATGCAAATCAATATGAGAAGATGACGCAGCAGCCAATTCCGTCGCTGCTGGTGCAGCTTGCAATCCCAACAATCATAACTATGATGGTGAGCAGCATCTATAATATGGCAGATGCGGCATTTGTTGGCCGGCTGGGGACGAGCGCCAGCGGTGCGGTTGGTGTAGTGGCGGGATATATGGCAATTTTGCAGGCAATTGGGTTCCTGTTTGGACAGGGTGCCGGGAATCTGCTTTCCAGAAGACTGGGGGCCAGAGACCTGGAAGGTGCTACAGTAATTGCGTCTACCGGCTTCTTTTGCGCCCTGGGGCTCAGCATGGTATTTGCGGTGCTTAGTCTGGTATTTATAGATCCGTTAGTCAGGCTGCTCGGCAGCACCGAGACCATTGCACCCTATGCCAAAACCTATATCAGCTACATTGTGCTGGCAGCACCGGCAATGGTGACCAGCTTTTCCATGAATAATCTGCTTCGCTATGAGGGGAAGGCTACGCTGGGAATGATCGGAATGATGACAGGTGTAGGTCTGAATATCATCGGTGATCCGATTTTTATGTTCTGCTTCCATATGGGAATTGCCGGAGCCGGGCTGGCTACCTGTATTTCCCAGTATGTCAGTTTCGCAATCCTGGTCAGTATGTTCCTACGGGGGAAGACGCAGAGCCGGCTTGCCATACGCCGTGTCTGCCTGAAACCCGCACAGCTTGCGGATATTGTAACCACCGGTTTTCCGAGCCTGCTTCGTCAGGGGCTCAACTCTCTTGCAACGATCCTGCTAAATATGCAGGCTGCTGTTTATGGGGACGCGGCTGTGGCAGCGATGAGCATTGTTTCCCGTATTGTCTTTTTTGCCTTTTCTGTTGCGCTTGGAACCGGACAGGGCTTTCAGCCGATTGGGGGCTTCAATTACGGTGCAGGCAAGTACACACGTCTGCGCAAGGCTTTCCTCACAACTGCACTGATGGCAGAAGGGATCATCCTCGTGGTGACAATATTTGGCCTAAGCTTTGCGGATTCTCTGATCATCCTGTTCCGGGATGATCCGGAGGTCGTGGCGATTGGTACACGGGCGTTGAAGCTCCAGCTCACGGCACAGCTTGTACTGCCAATGTGCTCTACAGTGGAGATGCTTCATCAGTGCTCCGGCAGAAAGCTGGGGGCGACAATACTTTCCGGAATGCGCAGCGGCTTCCTGTTTATTCCCTGCCTGCTGATCCTGCCGTATTTCCGTGGGCTTGCAGGTTTGCAGGAGGCTCAGCCGCTGGCATTTCTGCTGTCGCTGATTCCCTCTACAATTATGGGAATTCGTTATTTCAGACAGCTTCCGACAGAGGACCGGCCACAGGCCTGAGAACCCGGGCCGGAAAGAAACTTCTTCGAAGAAAAAGCGACCCTCCGGGGTCGCTTTTCTGATAGGCTGGGTGAAATGCGAAAGGGAATATCCACAGAAAAGAAAAAGTACACCGGGGAAGCCGGTGTACTGAAGGCATGCGGTATAAGAGCGCCAAAGGTCAGTACGAATGCCTGTGTGTGGGCAGCGGAATCTGAGCCAGAATCACGGCGATAAAAACCAGCAGACAGCCAAGCAGCTCTTTTGGGCTGAGTGTTTCATGAAGGAGCAACCAGCCAAAGAGGGCCGCAAAAACAGATTCCAGACTCATAAGCAGTGTTGCAACGGTGGGGTTTGTATGCCGCTGTGCCAGAATTTGAAGCGTATAGGCAACTCCACTGGAGAGAACGCCTGCATAGAGGATCGTTATCTTTGCCTCCCAGAGGGAGGACCAGGTGGGGGTTTCGAATAGCAGTGTCATTAGCAGAGAGAGCAGACCTGCAACCAGAAACTGGACACAGGACATCATGATACCATCGGTATTTTTAGCAGTGAAATGATCGATGACCATAATGTGCACAGAAAAGCAAAGCGCACAGATCAGGCAAAGCAGGTCTCCGGTTGAGACGGAAAAGCCTTCCTTGATGCAGAGCATCCAGAAACCGACAAGAGCCAGAGCAACGCACAGCCAGATGATCTTCGGGACTTTCTTCTTAAGGAAAATTCCAAGGATCGGAACCAGAATAATGTATAGAGCGGTGATAAAACCGGCCTTACCGGCTGTGGTCATACTGATGCCTACCTGCTGAAACGCAGAGGCAACCCCCAGAGCCAGTCCACAGAAAATACCGCCGATGATGGAGCCGCGGTTTAAAGCCTTTCGCTCCGCTTCTGTGCGGGGATGTTCCTTCTCGTCTGCCCGGCGGAAGAGAAGAACCACGGGGATCAGAACCAGACAGCCGATAAAACTTCTGGACATATTGTAAGTAAATGGACCGACATATTCCATACCCGCACTTTGCGCAACAAAGGCAGAGCCCCAGATCAGGGCGGTCACTAGCAGCATCAGGTTTCCCTGCATTTGTTTGGACACGATAGCACCCTCCTTAAATTCACGGTTCTATTTTATCGTTTGAAGTCTGCAATGGACAATAGGCAGTTGCAACGAAAATAGCGTGCTGGAATTATGGAAATTTGGATAGACTCTGTATTTTTCAGGCGCAGGTGCTATAATAGTAGCAAAAGAGCGGAAAAGGATGCGTTAACATGAATATCTGGGTTACAAGACACGGTCAGACCAGACTGAACCAGGCGAAGCTTATGCAGGGGCTGACGGATGAGCCGCTGAACGAGGTTGGAATCGAACAAGCTGAGCGGGCACGTGCTCGCATTGGACCTATACGGTTTGACGCGGTCTATGCGAGTCCGTTACAGCGCGCCATCCAAACGGCGTCAATCATTGGAGGCGTGGAAAGCAGCGAGATCATCTTAGATGAACGGATCATAGAAGCGGATTTTGGCAAATATGAGCAGATGCCATATTCCGGCATGGGCCCGGCGATGACGCTTTACTGGGTCTGTCCTGAAATATTTCCCTGCCCCAAGACGGTTGAAACGATCAGCCAGATGGTAAAGCGCAGCTCGGCATTTTTGAAGGAACTGGAACAAAAGGAATACGAAAATGTTCTGGTTGTCTGCCACGGAGGGATCATCCGCGCGCTTTGCGGATATCTGGAGGATCGATCCTCCGGGATCAAATGGCGCCCCAAGCCCCACAACTGTGAGATACGGGTTTATGAAGCGATGGATGGAAAGCACCGCTTCCTTCGAAGCTATTCCGAAGAGCACTGAGATACAGCAACTTAAACACGGGCCGGTATGCTTACAGGACCGGTTGCGTATGATAAATAGCAGGTGCAGATGAGCGCTTTTCATCTGCACCTGTTGCATATAGCCATATTATAAAATATACGTGGAATATCAGGTATGTACAACAGCTTTCAGGATGGCGCGGAAGCTTCTTACGTTGCTGCTAAGTCCCCGGAATCTTGGGCTGCCGGGTAAGATAGCAACAGGGAGCGGACCTGGTCCGCGAAAAACTGATTATCACAGAGCAGGGCGATGGCGTCTGTTGCGATTGTCAGAAGTTCATCGAGTGAACGTCCTTCTGCCAGCCCGGTTAAAATATCACTACGGGCTTCGTCGGCAAACCGGGTAGCCTCCTGAAAACGCTCAAAGGCTTCCATCGTGTTATCAATTGTTTTTTGCACGGAATCCCCTGACATAATAGTTATCCTCCAATATAAACGTAATAAGGTCAAAAAGGCAGGCGCCTGCGCAGGCGGACGTCGTAAAGCAGCGTCAGGCGTGGAATCAGCATATCATACACCAGGAACACGAAATTCGCGAGAATGAGCAGTACAAGCAGCAGAAGCTTCCCGTAGATTTCACCATTCGGCAGGATCACGAACATCAGCAGCATTTCCAGGAGAATGATGATTGCGTTGAAAACCAGTAGCTTGAGCAGCAATGCGGGAAGAAAGGGAAGCTTTGCAAGGCGTGGACGCAGGATAGGATACCAGCCGAGCAAACAGGCAAAGATCAAGGTCTCCTCAATATCCGGAACCAGCAGAAAGCCCAACAGACTGATAGCCAGCCAGGTGAGGACCTGGTATCGGTTACCGTATTCTCTGCCAACCGGGATCAGTACCAGACCAACGAGCATCGGCGCAGCGTAGATCCCAAGCCCAAGAAAGGAGCCAAGCAGCAAAATGACCACACCGGCTGCGGTAAGCAATCCGCAAAAAGCGATTGTTTTTGCGATATGAGGCTGTGTATGCTTCATGGAAAGGCCTCCTTCTGTACTTTTAGCTCATTATAGCACAGTTTGCCGGGAAATGCAGTTTCATTTTCAATGGAAACAGCGCTGTATAATGGGATTTTGCGGTTTACTTTTTTGATGCAATGTGACAGAATAAAAAGAAGAGAATGATTCGGAGGAAGACGCCTATGAAATACCGCTGCCTTGTATTGGACCATGACGATACAGTTGTCAATAGTACGGCTACGATTCATTTTCCGTGCTTTGTTGAATATTTACATCGGTATCGCCCGGAGGTCAGGGAATATACGCTGGAAGAATATTTTCAGAAGAATTTCTATCCGGGTGTGGTTGCGCTGTTTTGTGAGGAGCTTGCAATGGGGCCCGAGGAATGCAAATTTGAACAGGCCTACTGGAATCAATATGTGAAATGTCACGTGCCAGAAGCATATGACGGGGTAAAGGAAATCTTAAAAAAGCACAGGGATGAAGGCGGCTATATCTGCGTCGTTTCGCATTCTTACCGTGAAAATATCCTGCGTGATTACCGTGAAAACGGTCTTCCGGAGCCGGACCTTGTGTTTGGCTGGGATGATCCTCCGGAGAAGAGAAAACCAAGTACCTGGCCGCTGGAGACGATTATGCGGACATTGAAGCTCCGGCCTGATGAACTCCTGGTAATGGATGATCTTAAACCGGGCTGTGATATGGCAAATAAAGCCGGTGTTGCTTTTGCGGCAGCAGGATGGTCGAATGATATTAAGGAAATTGAAGATTTTATGCGTTCAAACGCATGCTGGTATTTTAAAACAGTGGCAGAGCTGAAAGCGTTTCTGGATGAGGCGTAAAGCATAACTATAGTTGGAAGGTGAAGACAGTGGCAAAGAATATCTATAAAGTTGTCCTGACAGGTGGCCCGGCTGCAGGTAAAACCACGCTGATCAGTCGAATCCTGAAGGAATTTGACCAGGATGATGGTTGGCGCGTGATCACGATTCCGGAAACCGCAACAGAACTGATCTCCGGATTTGGACTGAAGCCCTTTGGGGGATGCATGAGCATGCTCGCATTTCAGGATTTTGTGATTGCCGACCAGATCCATAAGGAGGCACTGGCATTAAAGGCCTGTGATGTTGTAGAGGAGGAAAATATACTGATCCTGTATGACCGTGCGCTGATGGATGATAAGGCCTATATCTCAGACGATGAGTTCAAGGAGGTAATCGCGCGGTTTGATGGGCGTACGGAGGAAAGTGTCCTGAACAATTATGACATGGTGCTCCATTTGGTCACCTGTGCAAAGGGCGCCGAATTTGCTTATGATCTTGGGAATACGGCACGGACTGAATCGGTTGAATATGCGCGGGAGATGGATGACCGTACGCTGAGAGCCTGGAAAGGGCACCACAACCTTCGGATCATTGACAATTCAGTTGATTTTGATGATAAACTGCAGAGGGCTGTCTGGGCAATCCAGCAGGCGGTCGGAAGAGAGGCGCCTGCGGAAAAGAAACAGAAATTCCTGGTCTGTATGCCGGATGTAAAAAAGCTTCAGCGGGAACACAATGCTGCAGAGCTCCGGATGGTACAAACATACCTGATGGAGACCGAGTCCGGGGTTGAGCGCCGTGCCCGCAGAATGCAGAATGGGAAGGATACCTGGTATTTTTACTCGGAAAAGCATCACACAGAGGACAGTGCCGGATGGGTAACGGAACGGCGTATATCGGAGACAGAATATGAGCGTTATCTGAAACAGGCGGATCCAAAGCTCCAACCGGTTGAAAAGGTGAAATATCGCTTTGTCTATTCCGATCACAGATTTGAACTGGATATTTATCCATTCAGCAAAGACAGGGCAATCCTCTTCCGGTACGCGACTGATGGCAGAGGCGAAATACCTTCAGAGTTGAATGTCCTGAAGGAGGTTACCGGAGAGCCGGAATATAAGAATAAATCGCTGGCCGGCCGACGTCAGTTGTGATCCGGCTATGAGAAGTAAGCACCGCTGTTCCCAAAATGGAACGGCGGTGCAGCATTATTCGGGTGACAGTATGGAAAGAGAAGCAGGTGGGGTGAATACAGCGGCAAGCTCTCCTTCCTTCAGAAGACGATACTCCCCAGGGTGCAGATCAGGATCCAGCTGGAGGCACCCGATGGCTTCTCTCCGAAGTGCTGTTACGTAGGGGCCACAGGCTCTGACAAGCCGTTTTACCTCATGGTATTTGCCTTCGGTTACCGTAATACGGGCTGTCTGCGGTCCGAGTGTCTCCAGAACTGCAGGACGGTACCGCTGTCCACCGGGAGCAAGAATTCCTGCCTGCATCTGTTCAGCGGCATCGGGGCATAGCGGGCGGTCCATGGTAACATAATAGGTTTTGGAGATTGACAGTGCCGGATGCGCAATCCTTGTGGACAGTTCCCCATTGTTCGTCAGAAGCAAAAGGCCTTCGGTATCGGAATCAAGACGGCCGATGCAGAATAAGGTATGTGCACCTGGAATATCATGTATAAGGCTGCAGACATCCGGATATCTGGTGTCGTTTTTCATGCAGACATATCCGGCAGGCTTGTTCAGCATGACAGTAACGAACGGCCGTGTCTGTACGGGGATTCCATCAATCACAATCTCCGGATCCATTGGGCAGTGGTAGCCACCTTCCGTACACAGTATTCCATTCACCCGGATGCGTCCGGCGTGTGCCATAGCATGTGTCTCGTCCTTTGTGGCGATTCCCCAGCCACGGAGAAGATGGTCCAGACGACCGCTGCGGGCGGGCCCGGTAAACATTGCGATAAAATTTTGGTCCATGCTGTAATCTGCCTTTCTGTGGTTACAAAACCATTATAGCATGGTGAGTCCGCAGTTTTAAACTTTAATTTTTTAAAGATTTTACAGCGCAATATATAAATCAAAGGTATAATAGTGGCAGATGACAGTCAGGATAAACGGAAAGGAAGAATATAATATGATGACCTATGAAGAAATCAGGGAGAATCCCGCAATCAATACCTATATCCGACAGGCAGACCAGTCCCTGGTTGCGTTGGGGTATACCGAGCACAGCTTTGCGCATGTAACAATGGTGGCTGAAAAGGCGGGATACATTCTGGAAACACTGGGATATCCGGAGCGTACTGTAGAGCTTGCCAGAATTGCGGGCTATCTGCATGATATCGGAAATCTTGTCAACCGGGCTGACCATAGTCAGTCCGGTGCTGTGATGGCATTTCGTATTCTGGATAACCTGGGGTTTGACCCGGAAGAAACGGCTATGATCGTTACGGCCATTGGCAACCACGATGAGGGGACAGGCGTACCTGTAAGTCCATTGGCAGCAGCACTGATCCTGGCAGATAAGTCCGACGTGCGGCGCAACCGTGTGCGCAATCAGGATATTGCAACCTTCGATATCCATGACCGGGTCAATTACTCTGTAACAAAAGCGGAGCTGAAGATCAATGAGGCACACACCCTGATAAAACTGAAGCTGTCCGTAGATATGCATTTCTGCTCAGTCATGGACTATTTTGAAATTTTTATGAAGCGGATGATGCTGTGCAGAAAGGCAGCAGAGTGCCTCGGAATGCAGTTCAAACTGATCATAAATGAGCAGCAGCTGATCTGACTACAAATCTTGTGGGTAGCAGGAGGCTGTCCTTGATAAACAGTATGTAATATGATATTATGTAACAGGAATGTAATTTCCTGTTACAAATTAAAAGGGGGAATCCTGCTTTTGAGTACATTTCTGCAGAAAATCCTGACCTTCATTATGGGAATCGTTGCCAAAGGCACGACTGTAACAACAGTATTGCGGTATTTATTTCCAATGCTGGTGCTGGCAATCCTGATCCGCTGCGCCGTAAGCCTGCTCGGTTTCCACAAGGAACCTGAAATCTGGGGCTATATTGTATTTGAGGATGGGTCGCGGTTGCCGGTCACACATTGGGAAAATACCATAGGGCGTACGCGGGCCAACGATCTCCAGATGAATTTCAAAAATATTTACAAACAGCACGCAGTCCTGACCCGTTATGACGATGGAAGCTGGAGTATCGGCGAAGTTGCGGGACGAGGCGGAATTGCAGTCAATAATGAGGTGATTTCCGGGCTGACTGAGGTTGGTTACGGAGACCTGATATCACTGAACGGTACGGAAGTTACCCTTGTACCGATCAGCGATGAGGAAGCAGAATATGTTGCTTCTCAGAGAACAGCGCCGCAACGTCTGGTATCGCCTGCACTTACATTACTGCTGCTTACGATATTTCAGGCATTGACAACCCTGCAGCTTCTGATCAGCTGTGACGAGCAGTATCACAGCAGAGTTGCGATCGTACTTGGTGTTACGTGCCTTGTTATGTGGATACTGTTCTTTGCTAATAAGCTTATGCGGTGCAACGGCTATGAAGTTGAGACAATAGCCTTTTTCCTGTGCACTATGGGTGAAGCCGTGATCGCTTCAGTCGCACCGGACGAGCTGATCAAGGGTATGACCAGTATGCTGATGGGTGTTGTGCTCTTTATGTTTATCGGCGTCTTCATGCGTGAGCTGGAGCGGGCAAAGAAGCTGCGATATATAGCGGCAGCGTTAGGTCCGGTGCTACTGGCTGCAGTGCTTGTGTTTGGCACTTCTGTTTATGGAGCAAAATGCTGGATCAAGATTGGAGGCCTGTCGATTCAACCCTCTGAGCTGGTCAAAATTTCCTTTGTATTTGCCGGAGCTTCAACATTGGACCGACTGATGACAAGACGAAACTTGTTCCTGTTTATTGCATATTCCGGATTGATCTGTATCATGCTTGCATTGTGCAATGATTTTGGTTCCGCACTGGTGTTTTTTGTTGCATTCCTGGTGATCGCTTTTTTGCGTTCTGGAGATTTTGCGACACTGTCTCTGATCGTAGGCGGTACCGGTTTTGCAGGTGTTATGGCAATTCGGCTTCGCCCGCATGTACTGGAACGCTTTTCTACCTGGCGGCATATCTGGGAAGACGCAAGCGGAGGCGGTTATCAGCAGACCCGTGCGTTGATGTGTGCTGCTGCAGGTGGTCTGTTTGGACTGGGTGCAGGAAACGGAGAACTAAAATATATTTTTGCTGCCGACAGCGATATTGCCTTCGCAACGGTCTGTGAAGAATGGGGCCTGATCGTAGCAGTATGTTGTGTGATCTGTATCCTTCTGATTGCGCTGTTTGCGGTGCGTTCAGCTTCGCTGGCACGGAGCTCCTTTTACGCAATCTCGGCCTGTGCAGCAATGACAATCCTGGTGTTTCAGATGTGTCTGAATGTATTCGGTACGGTTGATTTCCTGCCGTTTACCGGAGTGACATTCCCATTTCTGAGTAACGGTGGCTCCAGTATGATGGGAGCCTGGGGGCTGCTGGCATTTGTAAAGGCGGCAGATACCAGAAAGGATTCCAGCTTTGCTTCAAGACTTCCTTCCAGTGCAAAAAGGAGGGCAGCGGCATGAAAAAAATATCAAAGCGGGCGGTAGTCACAACAATGCTGGTTTTGCTGGCCTTTGCCGGTCTGCTGGTATTTACGGTGCAGTATTTTGTGAAGGCAAGGACCTGGGTCAGCTACCCTGGAAGTCCGCATGTATATGCCGGTGGCAATATAGCAACAGGAACGGTAAAGGACCGGGATGGAGTAACACTTCTTACAAATGGGTCTACCAGAACCTATGCATCAGATGCTGAGGTTCGTATGGCAACGCTGCATCTGCTGGGGGATCGTTATGGTATGATTGAGGCGCCGCTGATCAACGCCTATGCCGAAGAATTGCTGGACTATAATGTAATCACGGGAATGTATTTCAGTGATGACAACGGCAATGCGCTGAATCTGACAATCTCCGCAGAGGCGTGTAAGGCTGCACTGGAGGGCCTGAACGGAAGAAAGGGAACGGTAGGCGTATACAACTATCTGACCGGTGAAATCCTTTGTATGGTTTCCTCAGGTACCTATGATCCGGATGACCCTCCGACAGAAGCTGAGATTGAGGCGTCTGAATATTATAGCGGAACATATCTTAATCGATTCACTTCAGCTACCTATGTGCCGGGATCTATATTTAAGCTTGTAACTGCTGCGGCGGCAATTGATGCGGGCTATGATCCGGACAGCAGTATGTTCGAATGCACAAAGCAAACAGTGATATCCGGCGAGACGGTCACCTGTGAAGAATACCATGGACAGATCAGCTTTGGAACCGGTCTTGTTAAGTCCTGCAACATTGTATTTGGTGAGCTTGCAGTTGTGCTTGGAGCAGATGTTATGACAAAATACGCAGAGGCGGCCGGCGTTACAACAAGCATCTCGTTTGATGGAACGGACACAGAACCCGGACAGTTTGATGTTTCTGACGCAAATGATGCAGCGCTTGCCTGGGCGGGAATCGGCCAGTATACAAATCTGGTCAATCCGTGCCAGTTTATGACCTTTGTTGGATCAATTGCCAATGGTGGTGTATCGGCTTCACCATACGTGGTATCCAGTGTTGAGAATCCGCAGGGGGTAAAAATATATTCTGCCAAAAGCACATCACTGGATAGGACAATGTCTGCAAATACAGCGGGAATACTTGCAAAGATGATGCGGAATGATGTTGTGTACAATTACGGCGCGTCTAATTTCGGTGACCTTTATGTATGTGCAAAATCCGGCACTGCTGAGGTTGACGGGCAGGAATATCCGAATGCAATGTTTGCCGGCTTTGTACAGAGCACGGAGTATCCACTGGCTTTTATTTGCGTGGTTGAGAATGCGGGGAGTGGCAGCAGCGTCTGTGTTCCAATTATATCGGAAGTGCTGAACGCCTGCGTGATCTCCATGGATGCACAATAACTTATCCGATTGAAAGACATAAAAAATCCGGTGAAGTACAGAAAGGCACTTCACCGGATAATATGTAAAAAATTTAAATTAGGGCTTGACAACATAACTGTATGGTGGTAATATATTAAAGCTGTCTGAAATGACAGTAATTAAAATGCTTTGGAGAAGTCGCGTAGTCCGGCCGAGCGCGCACGATTGGAAATCGTGTATACCCCATAAGGGTATCGAGGGTTCAAATCCCTCCTTCTCCGCCAAACCTGCTGCTTTTGCAGCAGGTTTTTTCTGCTTAAGAAGGGATTTAGACAAATAAATAATGCGGCCTGCAGAATTACTGCAGACCGCATTTTGCTTTGTGTTCAGGATTCGGCTGCCTTGCAGATTAAATCTACACAGGTTTCATAACCGAACATACCGCTGTCAATTGACAGACTGTAATTGTGGCAATCACCCCAGGTACGGCCGGTATAGTAATGATAATAGGTTTTGCGGGCATGGTCAACCTTTCTCATTGCTTTTTGAATTTCGGACGCGTTCTTTGTGTCCAGAAGCTCACCGACACGGAGTGCTCGATGAATTTCGTCGGCATAAATAAAAACATCCAAAACCTCCAGATCACTGTCCTTCAGGACAGCATCTGCACAACGGCCTAAAATCACGCAGGGGCCTTTTTTTGCGAGTTCCAGGACAACCTTGCTCTGTACATCAAACAGAACATCTTTTTCATTATAGGACGCGGGGGAAAGTGCGCGCAGGATAGATTCGCTGCGGGTGAGGATCTCTTCCTCATCCTCTACAAGTGCCGGGTCGAAACCGCCTTCTTTTACGGTATTACGGATGATATCTCGGTCATAAAACTCAATCCCCAGACGCTGTGCAACTGCTTTGCCGATTGAGTGACCACCGGCGCCATATTCTCGGCTGATTGTGATGATCTTCATAGTGAATTTCACTCCATTTCTCTGAATATCAGGCCGTTAATGTGCTGCCCTTCTTTGCGGTAATATACTGGAAAGCATAGGCAACAACGATGATTGCAAGACCAATAATGTCTGTCAGTGTGCCGGGAATCATCATACACAGGCCACCGGCGATAAAGACCAGACGGATAACGGGATTGATCTTTTTGTAAAGGAAACCATTAAGTGCAGCGGCGATACCAAACAGGCCCAGAAGCGCAGTGATGGAAATCTGAATGACCTGCATGGGACCGGAAATGTTTTCAAACAGCATAGCCGGACTGTAGGCAAAGATGTAAGGGACAACAAATGCCGCGATTGCGAGCTTTGTTGCGTTGATACCAGTTTTCATAGGGTTGGATTTGGCAATTGCGGATCCGGCATAGGCTGCCAGTGCAACAGGAGGCGTGATATCGGCAACAATGCCAAAATAGAAAACAAAGAAGTGTGCGGCAACAACGGGGAAGCCAAGCTGGGTCAGAATCGGTGCACAGGTAGAGGCCATAATGCAGTAGTTGGCAGTTGTGGGAACGCCCATACCAAGAATGATACAGCATACCATGGTGAGAAGCAGACCAATAAAGGTTGCATTGCCGGCAAAGGATACGATCGCATTGATCAGGATGGAAGCGAGACCGGTAACGGTGATGCAGCCTGCGATCAAACCGGCCATAGCACAGGCAACGGCAACAGTAACGGCACCTTTGGAACCGGCAACCAGTGCGTCATAGGCATTTGCAAGGGATTTCTTTGTAACATCAGCGATACAGCTTCCGACAGAAACGCCCTCTTCACGTGTGCTGAGACCGGTAACCAGAAAGTTGATATAACCGATAATGAATGCGGCAACAATGGAAATTGCTGCGGAGGAAGCCATGGTCTTTGTGCCGGAAGCGACCAACCACACCAGCAGGACAAGCGGGATGATCAGATAGCAGTTTTTGCCAAGGAATTCCCATTTTGGAAGCTCGTCTTTTGCGATACCCTTCAGACCAAGCTTCTTTGCTTCCAGATGAACAGCAATGAAGATACCGGTGAAATACAGGGCGGCAGGAAGGATTGCCTTTACAGCTACCTGTGCATAGGGCAGTCCCATATATTCAGCCATCAGGAAAGCAGCTGCGCCCATAATCGGAGGCATGATCTGACCACCGGTAGATGCTGCAGCTTCCACAGCGCCGGCGAATTCTGGCTTGTAGCCGGTCTTTTTCATCATGGGGATGGTAACAGAGCCGGTAGTGACAGTGTTGCCGACAGAGGAGCCGGATACCATACCACACAGAGCAGAGGAGATAACAGCCACTTTGGCAGGACCACCGCTGGACCAGCCGGCAATGCGGTTTGCAAAAGCAATAAAGAAGTTCGCAATACCGGTACGCTCCAGGAAGGCACCAAAGATAATGAACAGAACAATGTAGGTGTAACAGACATTAGTAGGTGTACCGATTACACCGTTGGTAGTGTAGAACAGCTTATAGATGATATTTTTGAGCGCAGTCAGCAGCGTGTTACCGTAAGCAAACTGGTTATAGAAGGTATAGATCAGCAGAGCACCGACGACACAGAGGATAGGAATACCGACGCAACGACGGCATAGCTCTACAAGAACCAGAATGCCGATGACACCAACGATCAGCAAAATGGTTGTAACTGAAGAACCACCCATCAGCTTAGACGCAATAAACTGGGCGTGCAGTGCGAAGTAAACGAAGCAGCCGGCACCGAGAAGCATCAGAACGATGTCATACCAGGGCATACTATTTGGCTTGACACTGTGTTTCTTCGCAGGATAATTCAGAAAACCTATGACAATGACACAGGCAAGAAACATGGGCAGCTTGAACTGGGGTAACGCTGTTGAGAACAGGGTCATGTACATGCAGTAGAGAGAGAACAACGCCATAAAGGTATTGATACAGATTTTTGGAACACCTTCCCAGATCCTCGTATTGGACTCACGGTCATACTTACGCATAACGGCGTCAAGATCTTCTGAAGATGTCGGATCTACGGCAATTTCGGGTTCTGCAGCTTTCTTTTTAAACAGAGCCAAAACTAAAAACTCCTCTCCTTGTTGATTTGAATATTAGAGCAACTACGGCAGAGAACGATGCTCTGCCGTAGTTGCAGTCGGATTAAACTTCCGCGGTGTTTGAACAGAAATTACTTGGTTGCAACAGTGATACCCTGCTCAGCAAAGTATTTTGCAGCACCGGGATGATAGGGCACAGAAGTGATGGAAGAACCGTACTCCAGGTTAACCTCAGCGTACTTGGCATGGCTCTCGGTCAGGCTGGCAGCATTGTCAAAGATATCTGCGGTCAGAGCGTAGATGTCGTCCTCGGAACAGGAATCAGCGGCAATGATAACAGCGCCTACGCCAACGGTTACAATATCAGAGGCAGTGCCGTAAACATCGGCAGCGATTGTGCACTCAGCATAGTAGGGAGAAGAAGCGAGAAGCTGAGCGACATGCTCGGAATCGAGGGAGACCAGATAAACATCCTTTGTTGTTGCGAGATCGGTAACAGCAGTTGTGGGAGCACCGGCAACGATGAAAGCAGCGTCAATCTTGCCGTCCTTCAGTGCATCGGCAGAATCGCCAAAGGACTGATAGGTGGGAGTAATATCAGACTCGCTCAGACCGTAAGCGCCAAGGATATCGATTGCGTTAAAGTAAACGCCGGAACCGGCAGCGCCGATTGAAACATTCTTACCGGCCAGATCGGCAACAGTCTGAATGCTGGGATCAAGGGTGACGATCTGAACCTGCTCGGTGTAAAGAGCAGCGACAACAGAGAAGTTGTCAACAGCACCGCTGTCTGCAAAAAGGTTCGTGCCATCATAGGCATAAGCCATTACGTCGGACTGGCAGAATGCAAGCTCGGCATTGCCGGAGCGGATCTCCTCACAGTTTGCCTGGGAACCGTTACCAACGATACCTGTAACCTTGATGCCGGCGTTGTTAGTTGCGTGCTGTGCGATAACAGAGCCAAACGCATAATAGGTGCCGGACTCGCCGCCGGTAACAAAACGGAGATTGGCACCGGAACCGGAAGCTGCTGCAGGAGCAGCAGCAGATGCCTCAGCGGTGCTTGCTGCGGCGTCAGAGGTAGCAGCAGTGGATGTGCCGCAGGCTGCCAGGCTCAGAACAAGTGCAACAGCCAGCAGAAGTGTGATAATTCTTTTCATGATGGATCTCTGCCTTTCTTATTTAATAATAGTATTAAGATAGCATATTTCTGCAAGTGTTGCAATAGAAAATTGCAAAACACAGTGTTATATTTCGATTATAGCAATAATTTTTGGGCGGTTATTGAATTCGAAGACCTGTGCCGATGCAAAAAACGATTTTATTTAGGGGGAAATACTCGTTTTCGGCATATTGCGGCTGCTGAATATCGGAGGATAAGGGCGTTCAATCTTCATTAAGAAGAAAATGGCGCTTGAAGCTGTATGGTTTTTATGATAATATTACTCAATAGATTTATCGGCGATAGCCGTGTATTTGCGTTTGTGTCGGCGCATTTTATGGAAAGGAAATGAAATCATGGCAAAAGAGAAGAAACAGGTAAAGGCCATTACTTCTATGGAAGATGATTTTGCCCAGTGGTATACAGATATCTGCCTGAAGGCAGAACTGGTAGAGTATTCAAGTGTTAAGGGCTTCATGATCGTACGGCCCTATGGCTATGCAATCTGGGAGAACATGGTCAGCATTATGGATGGCATGTTCAAGAAGACCGGTCATCAGAATGTCGCAATGCCCATGCTGATGCCGGAATCGCTCCTGAAAAAGGAAGGCGAACTCGTAAACGGCTTTGCGCCGGAGGTTGCCTGGGTTACTATGGGTGGCGCAGAGGAGCTTGAAGAACGGCTTGCCGTTCGCCCAACCTCAGAGACACTGTTCTGTGACCACTGGTCCAGAGTGCTGCAGTCATACAAGCAGCTTCCTATGTTATATAATCAGTGGTGTTCTGTTGTCAGATGGGAGAAAACTACGCGTCCGTTCCTGCGGTCCCGTGAATTCTGGTGGCAGGAAGGTCATACCATTCATGAAACCGCTGAGGAGGCAATTGCCGAGACAGAGCAGCAGCTGAACTGCTATGCTGATTTCTGTCGTGACGCGCTTGCAATGCCTGTGATCAAGGGGCGTAAAACAGACAAAGAAAAGTTTGCCGGTGCGGAAGCAACCTACACGATCGAGGCGATGATGAAGGACGGTAAGGCCCTGCAGTCAGGAACAAGCCACTATTTCGGCGATAAATTTTCCAAAGCCTATGATGTAACCTTTACCGGTCGGGATAATACGCTGCAGTATCCTTATCAGACAAGCTGGGGTTCAACAACCCGTCTGATCGGAGCGGTGATCATGACGCACTCTGATAATAACGGTCTGGTATTGCCTCCGGCGATTGCACCGATTCAGGCGGTTGTTATCCCCGTTGCAATGCACAAGGATGGTGTGCTTGATGCAGCGAAGGCGCTTCAGAACAGGCTTGACGCCATTGGCTTCAGAACCAAGCTGGATGATTCCAATCAGACGAACGGGTGGAAATATGCTGAATACGAGATGAAGGGTGTTCCGCTTCGTGTTGAGATCGGACCCAAGGATATGGAAAAGGGACAGTGTGTGATTGCCCGGAGAGACACCGGTGAAAAATACTTCGTACCGCTTGATGAGCTTGAGCAGAAAGCACAGGAAATCATGCAGGATATCCACGATAACCTGTATAATGAGGCAGCCGAACGTTTGCAGACCCGTGTATATGCCTGCCAGACAGTAGACGAGATCCGTGAGGCAGCACAGGAAAAGCATGGCTTCGCCAAATCCATGTGGTGTGGGGAAGAGGCCTGCGAGCTTGCACTGAAGGAAAAGGCAGGTGTTTCGTCTCGTTGCATGCCTCTTGAGCAGGAGCATCTCGGAGATGTTTGCCCAGTATGTGGTAAGCCCGCAGTTAAGAGCATTGTCTGGGGAATTGCCTACTGATCAGCAGCTGTCGTGCAGCCGGCCTGCCGGAAACGTTGCGATTGCCTTCAAAACAGAAAAATATTTCTCAAATAATAATAAATCCCCCTTGACATCAAGGGGGATTTTTGCTAATATAATCGAGCGCGAGTTTGTACCGCGCATTGCGATGAAACAGGAGATTGCGGCTTTGCCGGTAACTTCTGCGGAGTATGTCCGATCAATCGGGCGGCTGGAAGATCTGCTTCGCGGCGTATATCGCCAGAGTAGAACAGGCCGGCTCATGCCGGTCATTTCTATGGCCTGGAGTGATACGCACGGCACTGCGTACAGCATCTTTCATCCGTACCCAGGACAGGAAAAACTGAGTACGCTTATTTTTAAGGAGGAAAACCCACAATGGCAAACAATGATATGATCCGCATTCGCCTTAAGGCTTATGACTACCAGATCATCGATTCCAGCGCAGAGAAAATCGTAGAGACTGCAAAGCGCAATGGCGCTCAGGTCTCCGGCCCCATTCCGCTGCCTACTAAGAAGGAAGTTGTTACAATCCTTCGTGCTGTTCACAAGTATAAGGACAGCCGTGAGCAGTTTGAGCGCCGCACTCACAAGAGACTGATCGATATTCTCAACCCCAATCAGAAGTGCGTTGAAGCCCTCATGGCTCTCGAGCTTCCCGCAGGCGTTGAGATTGAGATAAAGCTCTGATTCCACTAACCCACGGAATCAAAGCTCGCCCTAGTCCGCACTGAGCGGACGGGTCATGTTGGCGAACCCAATGCGCCAACCAATAACCTGATTAGGAGGAAACACAATGAAAAAAGCAATCATCGGCAAAAAAGTGGGTATGACCCAGATCTTCGATGAGAGCGGTAAAGTCATCCCGGTTACTGTAGTGGAAGCCGGACCTTGCACCGTCACTCAGCTGAAGACCATGGAAAAGGACGGCTATGAGGCAGTTCAGTTCGGCTTCCAGGATGTCAAGGAATCCAAGCTCACCAAGCCCGAAGCCGGCCACCTGAAGAAGGCTGGCGTAGCTCCCAAAAAGGTCCTCAAGGAATTCCGCCTCGAGGAAAACACTCTGGCAGTAGGCGATGAAGTAAAGGCTGACGTCTTTGCTGCAGGCGATAAGGTCGATGTAACCGGTATCACCAAGGGCCATGGCTATCAGGGCGTTATCAAGCGTTACGGCGCACAGCGCACCCCCACCACCCACGGCGGCGGCCCCGTTCACAGACATGCAGGCTCCATGAACTCCTGCTCCACTCCTTCCCGTATTTATAAGGGCAAGATTGGTGCCGGTCACATGGGCGTTGATCAGGTTACTGTGCAGAACCTTGACGTTGTTCAGGTTGATGCAGAGCTCAACATGATCGTTGTTCGTGGCGCAATCCCCGGCCCCAAGGGCGGCCTTGTCATCATCAAGAACACTGTGAAGAACAACAAGGTTAAGCAGGCAGGCGCTGACATCAGTAAGAACCCGCAGAAGGCTTCCGGACGTAACCCGCAGAAGGCTTCCGCAAGAGGCTAAAGAAAGGAGACTAAATCATGCCTAAGACTAATGTTTATGATATGACTGGTAAGCAGGTCGGCGAGATTGAGCTCTCCGAGGCTGTTTTCGGCATCGAGCCCAACGAGTCCGTTGTCCATGATGTCGTCAAGAATCATCTGGCTAACTGCCGTCAGGGTACACAGAGCACTCTGACCCGCGCTGAGGTTCGCGGTGGCGGCATTAAGCCCTGGCGTCAGAAGGGCACCGGCCGTGCAAGACAGGGCTCCATTCGTGCTCCCCAGTGGACTCACGGTGGTGTTGTCTTCGCTCCCAAGCCCAGAGACTACAGCTACACCCTGAACAAGAAGGTTAAGAGACTGGCTCTGAAGTCCGCTCTTTCCGCTAAGGTTGCATCCGGCGATCTGATCGTTGTTGATGAGATCAAAATGGAAGAAGTGAAGACCAAGACCTTTAAGACCTTCCTCACCGCTGTTGGTGCTGAGAAAAAGGCAATGGTCGTAACTCCCGCAGTTGATCAGAACGTCGTGCTCAGCTCCCGCAACATCCCCGGCTGCGTCACCACCTTCGCAAATCTCATCAATGTTTATGACATTGTGAACTGCAATAAGCTGGTTGTTGACAAGGCTGCCATTGCTAAGATCGAGGAGGTATTCGCATAATGAAGACTGCATATGATGTAATTCTTCGTCCTGTGATCACTGAGAAGTCCATGGCTGAGACCGAGAACAAGAAGTATGTATTCTATGTTGCTCCTACCGCCAATAAGATCGAGATCAAGCAGGCGATTACCGAAATCTTCGGTGTAAAAGTCAAGAGCGTCAACACCGTTAAGACCCAGGGCAAGAAGAGACGTACCGGCTCTTATCCTGCCGGCCGCACTGCTGCCACCAAGAAGGCATACGTTGAGCTGACCGAAGACTCCAAGACCATCGAGTTCTTCGAGGGCATGGTCTAATTCACATTCCAGTTTAAGGAGAGAATAACTAATGGCTATTAAAACTTTTAAGCCGACCACGCCGTCTCGCAGAAACATGACCGTTTCCGGTTTTGATGGTGTTGATAAGAAGGCTAAACCCGAACGCAGCCTTGTTGAGCCCCTTAAGAAGAACGGCGGCCGTAATAATACCGGCCACATCACCGTTCGTCATCAGGGCGGCGGCAACAAGCAGAAATACAGAATCATTGATTTCAAGCGCGATCTGCTGGACGTTCCCGGCACTGTTCTCCGCCTTGAATATGATCCTAACCGCAGCGCATATATCGCTCTGGTTGACTATGGTACCGAGAAGCGTTATATCCTTGCTCCTGTCGGCCTGAAGGCTGGTGACACTGTTGTGTCCTCTGCTGATGCTGATATCAAGCCCGGTAATGCACTTCCCCTCGAGAAGATCCCTACCGGTACTGTTATTCATAACATTGAAATCTATCCTGGCCATGGTGCTCAGCTTGTCCGCTCTGCCGGTGTTGCAGCACAGCTGATGGCTAAGGACGGCGAGATGGCTCAGATCCGCATGCCCTCCGGTGAAGTTCGTTACATTCGTATGGACTGCAAGGCAACGATCGGTCAGGTCGGCAATACAGACCATGAGAATGTCCATCTCGGCAAGGCCGGCCGTAAGCGTCACATGGGTGTCCGCCCTACCGTTCGCGGTTCTGTCATGAACCCCAATGACCATCCTCATGGTGGTGGTGAAGGTAAGGCTCCCGTCGGTCGTCCCGGTCCTGTTACTCCCTGGGGCAAGCCTGCTATGGGTTACAAGACCCGTAAGACCAAGAACCCCACTGACAAGTACATCGTACGGCGCAGAAACGGCAAGTAAGGAGGATTTACAATGAGCAGAAGCATTAAGAAAGGCCCCTTCGTAGCTCCCGAGCTGTACAAGCGCGTTGAAGAGCTCAACAAGGCCAATGAGAAAAAGGTGCTCAAGACCTGGTCCAGAGCATCCACCATTTTCCCCTCCTTCGTAGGCCATACGATCGCCGTTCATGACGGACGCAAGCATGTTCCGGTCTATATTACCGAGGACATGGTTGGTCACAAGCTGGGCGAATTTGCTCCTACCAGAACCTTCAGAGGTCATTCTGGCAGCAAGACCACCAATTCGAAGTAAGGAGGACGCAATAATGGAAGCGAAAGCACATCTGAGTTACGCCCGCATTTCTCCCCGCAAGGTCAAGATCGTCTGCGATATGATCCGCGGCAAGGATGTTAAGACTGCGGCCGGAATTCTCATGCAGACCCCTAAGGCTGCTTCTGAGCTTCTCCTGAAGCTTCTGAACAGCGCAGTTGCTAATGCAGAGAATAACCACGGTATGGATCCCGAGAAGCTCTATGTTTCCGCAGTTTATGCCGACGCCGGCACAATGCTTAAAAGAGCAATGCCTCGCGCACAGGGCAGATCCTACAGAATCAACAAGAGAACCTCTCACATCACCGTTGTGGTCAGCGAGAAGGAATAAGGCAGGAGGTAACTTATGGGACAGAAAGTTAATCCCCATGGACTGCGCGTTGGCGTAATCAAGGATTGGGATTCCAGATGGTATGCCCGCGAGGACAAGGTTGGCGATCTGGTTGTTGAGGATTACAACATCCGCAAATACCTGAAGACAAACCTGTACTCTGCTGGTATTGCCAAGATTGAAATTGAAAGAGATAATGCTGGCAAGGTCCGCATTAATATTCACTGCTCTCGCCCCGGTGTTGTCATCGGAAAGGGCGGTGCTGAGATTGAGAAGCTTCGCCTTAAGCTGGAAGCAAAGTTTGGCAAGCCTGTTGCTGTTAACATTGTCGAGGTCAGAAGCCCTGATATGAATGCTCAGCTTGTTGCAGAGAATATTGCAGCTCAGCTCGAGAAGCGTATCGGCTACAGAAGAGCGATGAAGAAGGCTATGCAGAATGCAACCCGCCTTGGTGCTAAGGGCATCAAGATCTGCTGCGGCGGCCGTCTCGGTGGCGCTGAAATCGCCCGTAGCGAGACCTATCACGAGGGCACTATTCCGCTGCAGACCATTCGTGCTGACATTGACTATGGTTTTGCTGAGGCAAATACCACCTATGGTAAGTGCGGCATCAAGGTCTGGATCTACAAGGGTGAGGTTCTGAACTCAACTCTCCGTGAGACCAAGGTTGAGCAGCCCAAGCGTGAGCGCAGAAATGATCGCCGCAATGACCGTCGCGGCAACAGAAATTACAACGGCAGAAATAACAGCCGTAGAGAAGGAGGCAATCGCTGATGCTTCTCCCCAAGAGAGTTAAATATCGTAAGCAGCAGAGAGGCCGCATGAAGGGCGCTGCATCCCGCGGTAATTTCGTCTCCTACGGCGATTTCGGTATTGCTGCCTGCGAGCCCGGCTGGATCACCAGCAACCAGATTGAAGCTGCCCGTGTTGCTATGACCCGTTATATCAAGCGTGGCGGTAACGTCTGGATCAAGATTTTCCCTGACAAGCCTGTTTCTAAGAAGGCAATCGGTACTCGTATGGGTTCCGGTAAGGGCGGCCCTGAGTTCTGGGTTGCTGTTGTCAAGCCCGGCAGAGTTATGTTTGAAATTGGTGGCGTTTCCGAAGAGGTCGCCAGAGAGGCACTGCGTCTCGCTATCCACAAGCTGCCGATCAAGTGCAAGGTTGTGGCAAAAGCCGAGAACGGAAATGGTGGTGAAGAGTGATGAAGGCAAATGAACTGAAGAACAAGACCACCGCTGAGCTCGAGGCACAGCTGGTATCCTTGAAGAAGGATCTCTTCTTCCTGCGTATGCAGCATGCTACCAATCAGCTGGAGAATCCTATGAAGATCCAGGCTGTTAAGAGAGATATTGCCCGAGTCAAGACTATTTTACGTGAAAGGGAGCTTCGGACCGAAGCCTAAGGAGGTAAACTCAAGTGGAAGATACAAGAGCTTTCCGCAAAACCAGGGTTGGCACCGTCGTTTCCGACAAGATGGACAAGACAATCGTGGTTGCGATTGAGGACAGCGTTGCGCATGCCCTCTATAAGAAGACAATTAAGAGAACCTACAAGCTCAAGGCTCATGATGAGAACAACGAGGCCGGAGTCGGTGACACCGTCCGTGTTATGGAGACTCGTCCCCTGTCCAAGGATAAGCGTTGGAGACTTGTTGAGATCATCGAAAAAGCAAAGTAAGGAGGCCGGTTTACAATGGTACAGCAGGAAACTTACCTGAAGGTTGCCGACAATACCGGCGCCAAGGAAATCAAGTGCATCCGTGTTATGGGTGGTTCTACTCGCAGATATGGCAATATTGGCGATGTCATTGTTGCTTCTGTTCGTAAGGCTGCTCCCGGTGGTACTGTTAAGAAGGGCGATGTCGTTAAGGCAGTAATCGTCCGCACCCGTCACGGTGTCCGTCGTGCAGACGGTACCTATGTCCGTTTCGACGAGAACGCTGCAGTTCTGATCAAAGATGATAAGAACCCCCGCGGAACTCGTATCTTTGGACCTGTGGCAAGAGAGCTTCGTGACAAGGACTACATGAAGATCCTGTCCCTTGCTCCCGAGGTCATTTAATGGAGGTACAGAGATGAAGATTAAGAAGAACGATACTGTGATCGTCCTGTCCGGCAAGGACAAGGGCAAGCAGGGTAAGGTCCTCTCCACCATGCCTACCGTTGGCAAGGTGCTTGTCGAGGGTATCAATATGGCTCAGTGCCATGTTAAGGCTACTCGTCAGGGACAGGAGAGCGGTATTATCCGCAAAGCACTTCCGATCCGTGCAAGCAAGGTTATGGTCGTCTGCCCCAAGTGCGGCGTTCCTACACGTGTAGGCTACAAGGTTCTGGAAGATGGCGCGAAGGTTCGCGTTTGCGTTGGCAAGCGCGGCTGTGGCGAAACTTTTTAATGGGAGGAATTGAAAGTGCCTACTTTAAAGGATAAGTACAATAATGAAATTGCTCCCGCACTCATGAACAAATTCCAGTACAAGAGTGTTATGGAGATCCCCAAGATCGACAAGGTTGTTGTTAATGTCGGTTCTTCCGAGGCTAAGGACAACGCAAAGGTAGTCGAAGCGATTATCAGAGATATTACCGCGATCACCGGCCAGAAGGCTGTTCCCACTAAGGCTAAGAAGTCCGTTGCGAACTTCAAGGTTCGTGAGGGTCAGACAGTCGGTGTTAAGGTTACGCTGAGACAGGACAAAATGTGGGAATTCCTCGATCGTCTGTTCAACGTGGCGCTGCCCCGTGTCCGTGACTTCCGTGGTATCAATCCCAACTCCTTTGATGGCAGAGGAAACTACTGCTTCGGTATTAAGGAGCAGCTGATCTTCCCTGAGATCGAGTACGATAAGATTGACGCTATTCGTGGTATGGATGTGGTCATTTGCACCACTGCCAAGACCGACGAAGAAGCGAAGGAGCTGCTTACGCTGGTTGGCGCTCCCTTCTATAACTGATTGGGAGGCTTGAACAATGGCTAAGAAGGCAATGATCAACAAGCAGCAGAAGGCTCCTAAGTATTCTGCTCGTGCTTATAATCGCTGCAAGATCTGCGGCAGACCCCATGCGTATCTGCGCAACTACGGTATTTGCCGTATTTGCTTCAGAGAGCTTGCTTATAAGGGCCAGATTCCTGGTGTCCGTAAGGCTAGCTGGTAAGATAAAGGACGCCGGAAGTCTTCCGTCTCTCCGGGCGGATGATACTCCGGCAGTCAACCACAGTCAAAGACTGTAATTCAAATTAGGAGGTTCACAAATGCAAATCACAGATCCTATCGCTGATATGCTCACCCGTATCAGAAATGCGAACAACGCAAGACACGATTCCGTGAGCGTTCCCGCTTCAAAGCTGAAGCTCTCCATTGCCAAGATCCTTCTTGACGAAGGCTACATCAAGAGCTATAAGTTTGTTGAGCAGGAAGGCAACCAGGGTGTTATCGAGATCGCTCTGAAGTACAATGGCAAAGAGAAGGTTATTACAGGACTCCGCCGTGTCTCCAAGCCCGGCCTTCGTATGTACGTTGGTGCTGATGATCTCCCCAAGGTCCTCCGTGGACTTGGTATTGCAATCGTTTCCACTTCTAAGGGCGTCATGACCGATAAGGAAGCTCGTAAGCTTCATGTCGGCGGCGAAGTCCTCGCGTTTGTATGGTAAAGGAGGAAATACATTATGTCTCGTATTGGCAGAATGCCTATCACCGTACCTGCAGGCGTTGAGGTAACTGTTGGCGATGGAAATGTTGTCACCGTCAAGGGACCCAAGGGCGAGCTTACCAGGACATTTGCTGCTGCTATGGAAATCAAGGCAGAAGCCGGTGTTGTTACTGTTTCCCGTCCCGATGACGAGAAGCTCAATCGCAGCCTGCACGGTCTGACTCGTACCCTGATCAATAATATGGTTGTTGGTGTAACGCAGGGCTACAAGAAGGAACTCGACATCAACGGTGTCGGTTACCGTGCTGAGAAGAAGGGTACTCAGCTGGTTATGAAGCTTGGCTATTCTCATGATGTGATCGTTGATGAGATTCCTGGCATCACAATCGATGTTCCTTCTGCAAATAAGGTCGTTATCAACGGTATCGATAAGGAACTGGTAGGTCAGTTCGCTTCTGAAGTCCGTGGTAAGAGACCCCCTGAGCCTTATAAGGGCAAGGGTATTAAGTATACCGATGAGGTCATTGTCCGCAAGGAAGGCAAGACCGGCGGTAAAAAGTAATTGGAGGTGTGCCTAAATGATTAAAAGACCTAACACTAATGCGCAGCGTATTAAGCGCCATAAGAGAGTGCGCGGCAAGATCTCCGGCACCCCCGAGAGACCTCGTCTGAATGTGTTCCGCAGCAATGCGAACATCTACGCTCAGATCATTGATGATGTAAACGGTGTGACCCTGGCTTCTGCTTCTTCTATTGAGAAGGGCTTTGAAGGTGCAACCGGCAACAAGGAAGCTGCCCGTAAGGTTGGCAAAACTGTTGCTGAGCGCGCAAAGGCCAAGGGCATCGACACTGTCGTATTCGACCGTGGCGGCTATGTTTATCATGGTCGTGTTGCCGAGCTGGCAGAGGGCGCCCGTGAAGGCGGCCTGGAATTCTAAGGGAGGAGGACATTACAATGGCATACAATAAAGCTGCAAAAGAAGAAGCTCAGCAGGAGTATATCGAGAAAGTTGTCTCCCTCAATCGTGTTTCCAAGACTGTTAAGGGTGGCCGTCTCTACAAGTTCGCTGCACTCGTCGTTGTCGGCGATGGCAAGGGCAAGGTAGGCTATGGCCTCGGCAAGGCTTCTGAAGTTTCTGAAGCAATTCTCAAGGGCATCGCTGATGCGAAGAAGAATATGGTTCAGATTACACTGTCCGGTACAACAATTCCCCATGAGGTTACCGGCATTTATGGTGCAGGCACTGTCCTTATGATGCCCGCATCCAAAGGTACTGGCGTTATCGCTGGCGGTGCAGTACGTGCCGTCATGGAGGCTGCCGGTATTTCCAACATTCGTACCAAGTGCCTGCGTTCCAACAATCCTCAGAACGTAGTCAAGGCCACTTTTGCCGGTCTGATGGCTCTGCGTGGACCTGAAGAGGTTGCGCGCACCCGCGGTAAGAGTGTGGAAGAGATCCTGGGTTAAGGAGGACTGAACATGGCTACTATTAAGGTTGAGCTCGTTAAGAGCCTGAACGGCAGACTCAAGAAGCATATTGCAACTGCTAATTCTCTTGGCCTTCGTAAGATTGGTCAGTCTTCTATCCAGCCTGACAATGCTCAGACCCGCGGCAAGATCGCCCAGATCGGCTATCTGCTTAAGGTTACTGAGGAACAGTAAGGAGGTACAGGGATGAAACTTAATGAACTTTCTCCGGTTGCCGGTTCTACTCAGGTCGGCAAGCGTAAGGGCCGTGGCGCCGGTACCGGCAACGGCAAGACTGCTGGCCGCGGTCATAAGGGCCAGAAGGCTCGCTCCGGCGGCAGCGTCAGAAGAGGCTTTGAAGGTGGCCAGATGCCACTGGTTAGACGTATTCCTAAGCGTGGCTTTAATAACATCTTCGCAAAGCCTCTCACAACTATCAATGTCAATGCACTGAACCGTTTCGACGAGGGTGCTGTTGTAAATGCTGAGGCTCTGATCGAGGCCGGCCTGCTTTCCGGCTGCGAGTACGGTCTGAAGGTTCTTGGCGGTGGTGAGATTTCTAAGGCTCTGACTGTTCAGGCTGCTGCTTTCTCCGAGTCTGCTAAGGCTAAGATCGAACAGGCAGGTGGAAAGGCCGAGGTGGTCTAAGTGGCTGAAACACTTCAGACTTTAAAAGGCGCCTGGAAAGCGCCGGAACTTCGTAAGAAGATCCTTTTTACTCTGTTGATCCTGCTGATTTACAGAGTAGGTAATGCAGTTCCGGTACCTTATGTTGATGTTGAGATGCTCAATGAATATTTTAATGAGACGCTCAGCAGCACAGTCCTGGGATTGTACAATGCGATGTCTGGTAGTGCTTTCTCCAAGGCGACCGTCTTCGCCCTTTCGATTACCCCTTATATTAACTCCTCCATTATTATGCAGCTCCTGTGCGTCGCTATTCCTCAGCTTGAGCGTTTGAGCAAGGATGGCGGCGAAGAAGGACGAAAGAAAATTGCGTCTATTACCCGTTATGTGACTGTTGGTCTGGCACTGATCATGGGCTTTGCTTATTATACAATGCTCAAAAACTATCAGATGCTGACTCAGGGTGGTTTCCTGACTGCACTTGTTATTATTCTGTCCTTCACTGCCGGTTCTGCTTTTATCATGTGGCTTGGTGAGCAGATTACAGAGTTTGGTATCGGCAATGGTATCTCTATTATTCTGTTTGCCTCCATTATCTCCAGAATTCCCAGCACTGTCAGCACCGCGATTACCAACCTGGTTGGTGGCGCACTGAATATTTTCGGTGTTCTGGTGATCCTGGTCCTGGCACTTGCGCTGGTTATGGTCATTGTTTTTGTTGACAATGCAGAACGCCGCATTCCGATTCAGTATGCAAAGCAGATGCGCGGCCGTAAAATGTATGGTGGACAGAGTACCTTCCTTCCAATCAAGGTAAATATGTCCGGCGTTATGCCTATCATTTTCGCACAGTCTATTGCTTCACTGCCTGCCACACTGTTTGCATTTAATAATGCTGCGAATGATGGCTCTGTTACAACCTTCTTCCGGAATCTGACTGATACAAATGGCGTTGCTTATCCGATTGTGTATTTTCTCCTGATCATTGCATTCGGTTATTTCTACGCTGCAATTCAGTACAATCCGATCGAGATTGCGAATAACCTGAAGAAAAACAACGGTAGCATTCCCGGCTTCCGTCCTGGCAGACCGACTGCTGAGTTCATCCAGAAGGTTATTTACAAAATCGTGCTCTTTGGCTCCCTTTATCTGGGTGTCGTAGCGATTTTGCCGATTATCATTTCTCATATTTCCGGTTACAGTAGCCTGGCGATCGGTGGTACTTCTATTATCATCGTAGTCGGTGTTGCACTTGAAACCGTGAAGGCTCTTGAAGCACAGCTGATGATGCGTAACTACAAGGGCTTCCTTGACTGATTAAGACAGGAGGAACAAAAATGTACGTTATTCTTCTCGGCGCACCCGGTGCTGGCAAGGGAACTCAGGCTGAGATTATCAGCGCAAAGCTGGGTATCCCCACTATTTCTACCGGCAATATTCTTCGTGAGGCAGTTAAAAATGGTACTCCTGTAGGACTTGAAGCCAAGTCCTACATGGAGTCCGGCAAGCTTGTTCCTGATAGTGTCATTGTTGGCATTGTAAAGGAAAGAGTTGCAAGACCTGACTGCGAGAAGGGATATATCCTCGATGGTATGCCCAGAACAATTCCACAGGCTGAGGCGTTGGTTGCTCAGAATGTTCCTATTGATCACGTTGTTTCCCTTGAGATAGAGGATTCTGTGATTGAGAACAGAATGACCGGCCGTCGTGTCTGCAGTTGCTGTGGTGCAAGCTATCATATAGTGGCGAATCCGCCTAAGGTGGAGGGAATTTGCGATTCCTGTGGTGGAGAGCTTTCCATCCGAAAGGATGACGCCCCCGAGACTGTACGCACAAGACTTGCCACATTCCATGCTGAAACTGAACCACTGAAGGAATTCTACAAGAACATGGGAATTCTCGCAGAGGTCAAGGGTGATCAGGCAATCGATCAGGCAACTGAGGATATCCTCAAAGCCCTTGGTGTTTGAGCATGATTTCAATTAAGAACAATCGTGAGCTTGAAGTGATGCGAAAAGCCTGCCGGATTACGGCCGAGGCCAGAGCATTAGCGGCAAGTATGGTCAAGCCAGGTGTTACGACACTTGAAATTGACACAGCAGTTCATGATTATATCGTATCCCAGGGAGCGACTCCGTCGTTCCTTGGGTACGGTGGATTCCCTGGCAGTGCCTGTATTTCTATCAATGATGTTGTGATCCATGGCATTCCGGGAAACCGTGTCATCCAGGAGGGCGACATTGTTTCTGTGGATGTTGGCGCAAAGTGGAATGGTTTCCACGGAGACTGTGCAGCTACAATCATTGCCGGAGAGACTGATGAGGAATCCAAAAAGCTGGTCTTGGCAACAAGACAAAGCTTTTACGAAGGTTTGAAGTTCTGCAGAAAAGGATATCGGATCTCCGATATTGGTAATGCGGTTCAGACCTATGCGGAAAGTTGCGGCTATGGTGTTGTCCGTAAATTTGTCGGACATGGCGTAGGCGAGAATCTGCATGAAGAGCCTGAAGTGCCGAATTTCGGTCGCCCGGGTCGTGGACCAAGACTGATTCCTGGTATGACAATTGCGATAGAGCCCATGATTACAGCAGGGAGCTATGATGTATTTGTTATGCCGGACCGCTGGACTACGAAAACTGTGGACGGCAAACGTGCGGCACATTATGAAAATACTGTGCTCATTACCGACGGCGAGCCGGAAATTCTCACCGTCACCGAGGGGCAGAACAATGAATATCTGTAAGGCAGATATAGTTGTTTCCCTGGCAGGCCGTGATCAGGGACAGCTTATGTTTGTGGTCGATTTAGACGATCAATATGCTGTGCTTGCCAATGGCAGGTCAAGAAAGCTTGAAAATCCCAAACGCAAGAAGCTGAAGCATCTTCGTTTTGCCGCTCGGATTGATTCAACTGTAAGCCGGAAGCTGCTTTCCGGTGATAAGGTACTCAACAGCGAGTTACGCAGGGATTTGGCCATATACGGTCAAGAATTCAACAGTCAGAACCAAGGAGGCTGAAAAGCTTGGCAAAAGACGACGTAATTGAGCTTGAGGGCATCGTAGTTGATGCACTGCCAAATGCTATGTTCTCTGTCGATATTGGCAATGGACATACAATTCTGGCACATATTTCCGGCAAGCTCCGGATGAACTTTATTAAGATTCTTCCTGGCGATAAAGTCACGGTTCAGATGTCACCTTATGATCTGACACGTGGACGTATTACCTGGAGAAGTAAGTGAGACAAACAACTTTCCCAATATGGAGGTTAACAGTATGAAAGTAAGACCGTCCGTTAAGCCCATGTGCGAAAAGTGCAAAGTCATTAAGCGCAAGGGCCGCGTTATGGTGATTTGTGAGAATCCCAAGCATAAGCAGAGACAGGGTTAATTTAAAGGAGGTGTAGAGTAAATGGCACGTATTTCCGGTGTTGATCTGCCCAGAGAGAAAAGAGTCGAGATTGGTCTGACTTATCTCTACGGAATTGGCAGAAAGAGTGCAAATGACATTCTTGAGAAGGCGGGGATTGATCCCGACATCCGCGTAAAGGACCTGACTGACGAACAGGAGGCCGCCCTCCGTGACGTCATCGATAGAGATTATACTATCGAGGGTGATCTGAGACGTGAGGTTGCTACTAACATTAAGCGTCTGACAGATATCGGCTGCTATCGTGGCACTCGCCACAGAAGAGGCTTGCCCGTAAGAGGCCAGCGTTCCAAGACAAATGCCAGAACTCGCAAGGGTCCCAAGAAGACCATTGCTAATAAGAAGAAGTAAGGAGGGGTATGTATGGCTTCCAATAAGAAAAAAGTAGTTAAAAAGCGCAAAGAGCGCAAACATATTGAAAAGGGTGCTGCACATATCCGCGCCTCTTTTAACAATACAATGGTGACTATTACCGATACTAACGGTAATGCCATCTCCTGGGCTTCCTCCGGCGGCCTGGGCTTCCGCGGTTCCAGAAAGTCTACTCCCTATGCTGCACAGATGGTTGCAGAGACCGCTGCAAAGGCTGCTATGGAATATGGACTGAAGACCGTTGAAGTTTATGTGAAGGGACCTGGCCAGGGCCGTGAGTCCGCAATTCGCGCACTCCAGTCTGCAGGCCTTGAGGTCAGCATGATCAAGGACGTCACGCCGATTCCGCATAATGGCTGCCGTCCCCCCAAGCGTCGCCGCGTATAATCGCAAAGGAGGAATATAAGCTATGGCTAGAAATACACAGCCTGTCATTAAGCGCTGCAGAACTCTCGGTGTTTCTCCTACCGTCATGGGTTACAACCGCACTTCTAATAAGAACCCCGGCGGTCAGAGAAGAAATAAGAAGTCTGATTATGCGACTCAGATGACAGAGAAGCAGAAGGTCAAGTTCGTTTATGGTATTCAGGAAAAGCAGTTCCGTGCTTATTATGAAAAAGCCTCTAAAATGGCTGGTAACACCGGCGAAGAGCTCCTGACCATGATCGAGCGCAGACTGGATAATGTTGTTTACAGACTTGGCTTTGCTAACACACGTCGTGAAGCACGTCAGCTTGTAAACCATGGACATTTTACCGTTAACGGCAGTCGTGTTAACATTCCCTCTTATCTCATTAAGACCGGCGACGTTGTTGCTGTCTGTGAGAAGAGCTGCTCCAATGCTTTCTTCAAGAAGCTGAAGGAGGACGACGTTTTCGCCGCTACTCCCAAGTGGCTTGACAGAGACAAGAACACGCTTACGGGTAAGGTTATTGCTGCTCCCGCCAGAGATGATATTGACTTCGAGATTTCTGAACACCTGATCGTCGAGTATTACTCCAAGTAAGCTGACGCCCTCTATCATCACTAAGCTGAATCTCATTAGATTTTTAACGCGATTACAAGGAGGGTATTTATGGTAGAAATTGAAAAGCCCCGTATTGAGTGCATCGACAGTGCAGAAGATACCGCCTATGGCAAGTATGTTGTAGAACCGCTTGAGAGAGGCTATGGTACGACTCTCGGTAATAGCCTCAGAAGAATTCTTCTGAGCTCCTTACCGGGCACAGCGGCAACCTCAATAAAGATTGCCGGTGTACAGCACGAGTTTTCTACAATTCCCGGCGTGAAAGAGGACGTTACAGAAATTGTTCTGAATGTCAAACGTATCATTGCCAAGCTTCATTGTACTGGTCCTAAGACCGTGTATATCGAAGCTATGGGTGAACGTGAAGTGTGCGCCGGTGATATTAAAGCAGACAGTGAGGTCGAGATTTTAAATCCTGATCTTCATATCTGTACACTTGGCCCCGATGCAACCTTCAATATGGAGATCACAATGAACCACGGACGTGGTTATGTTTCCGCAGATAAGAACAAGTCAGCTCAGACTGTGATCGGTGTAATTCCCATCGATTCCATATATACTCCTGTCTACAAGGTCAACTACACGGTTGAAAACACTCGTGTTGGAAATATGACCGACTATGACAAGCTCACTCTTGAAGTATGGACCGACAACACCATTACTGCGCGTGATGCGGTAAGCCTTGGTGCCAAGATCCTGACTGACCATCTGATTCTCTTTACCGATCTTAGCGAGACAGTTGCTGCAAAGTCCACTGTCGTTGAGAAGGCTGAGAGCGTCAAGGAGAAGGTCCTTGAAATGAGCATTGAAGAGATGGACCTTTCTGTGAGAAGCTTCAACTGCCTGAAGCGTGCGAATATCAACACTGTTGAGGACCTGATCAGCAGATCTGGTGAAGACATGATCAAGGTACGCAACCTGGGCAGAAAGTCTCTGGAGGAAGTTCAGAACAAGCTTGCTATGATGGGATTGTCCCTGGCAAGTGATTCCTCTTCTTCCAATAATTAAGCATAACCTTTTCAAAAGGAGGTAATTAGAATGTTCGGAACACGTAAACTCGGCAGAACCTCTGCTCAGCGCAAAGCTATGCTTCGCCAGCTGACCACAGATCTGCTCGAGAAAGGCCGTATTGAGACGACTTTTACCCGTGCTAAGGAAGTCCAGCCTGTTGCTGAGAAAATGATCACTCTTGGCAAGCACGGTACGCTCGCAGATCGTCGCAGAGCACTGGCCTATATCACCAAGGAAGATGTTGTTACCAAGGTATTCACCGAGTATGCTCAGCAGTATGCTGATCGTAACGGCGGTTACACCAGAGTGATCCGCGTAGGAATTCGTCGTGGTGACGCTGCTGAGACTGCTATCATCGAACTGGTCTGATAATTCATAAAAATTTACCGCATCGCTTTTAAAGCGATGCGGTTATTTTATAGATTAATTTTCATCAGTGGATAAAGAATAGCCAGCAAAGAAATGGTATTGTAATACAGGAAAGGACGGTTGTGACAAAAACGCCTTTGGAAGCCATAAATTCATTTCCGTCATAGATTGTTGCAAGCATTGTTGTATTTGTAGCGGAAGGAAGCATCCACATAACAACCGTGACCTGTTTGCAGATGTCACTGACAGGTATAAAATACATGATTGCAAAAAATAATGACGGTATAATAAGAAGCTTTATTGCAGCAAGCAAATAAATACGAAAACCGGAGAAAAGCTCTTTTAAAGGAGCCATGGCAAGGGAAGAACCAATGATGCACATTGCGCATGGGATCGTCATATCGGACATATATTCAAGCGGCATGGATATGATCTTTGGTATTGGGATGTTGACCAGATAGATAAAGATAGACAGAATGGCAGCGATGATAGCGGGAGAGGCAAGCGTCTTGAAGCTGAACCCTCCGGCTGAGCCATTTGAGATCAGCTTGATTCCATAGGAAAAACAGAAAACATTAAAAGGAATATTGAAAAGCGCTGCATAAAAAACGGCATTGCTTCCAAAGATGGCAGCTACAACCGGGAAACCCATAAAACCGGTATTGGAAAATATCAGCAGAAAGCGGATAAGAGGGGCGTCATTTGCTTGGCATCGTAGCAATTTGGGGAACAGCATAGAAACGAAAATCATAAATATGAAGCTGAGTACTGCGATGGATAGCAGGATCAGCATTTCGCTGTTAGTGAGTAGCCGTTCATCATCCATAACTGAGGACAGGATCATTGCCGGGACAGCTGCATTTACGACGAAGGTGGATAATTGTTTATTAAATGTGGCATTCATCCAGCCGGCTTTATTTGAAAGATAGCCAATGCACATGAGAATAAACAGTACTCCCATCCTCAGGGCAATCGTTGAAAGACTCAGGACAGATCATCTCCTTATATGCATAGTTATAAAATTAAAATCCGCCGACCAGTGTCAGCGGATTCATGGTGGAGACGGGGGGACTCGAACCCTCGACCTCACGGATGTGAACCGTGCGCTCTAACCAGCTGAGCTACGCCTCCTTATATCATGGAGCGGATGGGGGGAATCGAACCCCTGCAGTCAGCTTGGGAAGCTGAAGTTCTACCATTAAACTACACCCGCATTTGCTAGAATATTATAGCACGGCTATTTTGACATTGCAAGTATTAAAATAATTTCTTTCTGACTATATATTTTTGGTGAAATGATAATAGACAAAAGAGCATTGAAACGGTATGATATAAATATCTAGAAATCTGTTTCATGCAGAAAAAATGAGGGGTGAAATTTATGGCTGGATTTTTTGGTGGGGTACATCCAAATGATAAAAAGTACCTTTCCTGCGAAATGGCCATTGAACAGCTTCCTGCACCTGCACAGGTCGTCATACCGATGAGTATGCACATTGGTGCACCCTGTAAGCCACTGGTAAAAAAGGGTGACTATGTAAAAGTAGGCCAGAAGATCGGTGATAATACCGGACTTTGTGTTCCGGTCCACGCATCGGTATCCGGCAAGGTGCTGGCAGTTGAGGCGAGGCCACATTCGAATGGCACAAATGTCATGTCAGTTGTTATTGAAAATGATTTTCAGGATACCCTGGATGAAGCAATTCAAAAAAGAGACAACCTGGATGGTCTTACCGGGGAGCAACTGACGGAGATTATTCATGAAGCCGGAGTTGCCGGCATGGGTGGTGCGACATTCCCGACAAACGTTAAGATTTCTTCCGGATTGGGGAAGCTTGATACTATTATTGTGAATGCTGCAGAGTGTGAGCCTTATATTACATCAGATGACAGGCTGCTGCAGGAATCACCTGACCGCGTAATCGAAGGCCTGCGTATCTTACTTAAAATTTTTGATTTGCCAAAGGGCTATATTGGAATTGAAGCAAATAAGAAAAAGGCAATCGCTGTTCTGAAGGAAAAATGTCCTGCTGGCGGGGATATTGTTGTTCAGGTGTTAAAAACCAGATATCCCCAGGGCGCTGAAAAACAGCTGATCCAGACAATTACGGGACGATGCGTTCCTCCGGGTGGTCTCCCTGCTGCCGTAGGATGTGGCGTGTTTAATACAGCTACCTGCGCTGCAATCTATGATGCTGTCTACCTTGGAATGCCACTTGTCAGACGTGGCGTAACAGTGACTGGTGAAGCGATTAAGACACCCCGGAACTTCGTTGCACCGATCGGAACACCGTATAAGGATCTGATCGAAGCGGCAGATGGCTTTGCTGAGGAGCCATACAAGGTCCTTTCTGGCGGACCGATGATGGGCATTGCTCAATTTGATCTGTCGGTTCCGGTTACCAAGGGAACCAATGCGATTACCTGCTTTACGAAAAAACAAAAGGATACAGTTGCAGTTCCCCACTGTATTCGTTGTGGCAGGTGTGTTTCAGTATGTCCTATGCACCTGATGCCGCTTTACATGTATCAGGCAGAGCGCAAGGATAACATAGAAGAGCTAAATCGCAGAAACGTAGGGGATTGCATTGAATGTGGTTGCTGTGCATACATCTGTCCTGCGCGGATTCCGCTGGTTCAAAGCTTTAAAAACGCAAAGATTAAAGTTCGCACTGCTGCGACAAAGAAATAAGGAGGTGTGCAGAATATGGATATTGAAAATATTAATCTGACGGTAGCCTGCTCACCTCATATTCATAATTCGGCGAATACTCGCGATATTATGCTTGATGTGGTGATTGCGCTGATTCCGGCGATGATTGGCGGTGTCTTCTTCTTTGGATTTAGAAGCCTGTGCGTTATTGCTGTATCAGTTGCCGCCTGTGTGTTCTTTGAATGGGCATACAGAAAGATTATGAAAAAGGACACTACGATCAGCGATTGCTCGGCGGTTGTAACCGGTATTCTCCTGGCACTGGTATGTCCTGTTACGATTCCCTACTGGACGCTCATTATTGGTGCCTTTTTTGCTATTGTTGTTGTGAAGCAGCTTTTTGGTGGGATTGGATGTAATTTCCTGAACCCGGCTTTAGCTGGCCGGGCATTCCTGTTCTCCTACGCTGTTATTATGACAACTTGGGTTGCTCCGCATACTTCGCTGAGCCTGATTGGCTCAAACGCTGATGTAGTGACATCGGCAACACCCATGGCAAGCCTGCATCAGGCTGTAATCCCCACAGACAGTATTATGAACTGTCTTGTAGGAAATATCGGTGGCTGTATTGGTGAAACATCAGTGATCTTGCTGCTTGCAGGTGGAATCTATCTTCTTGCAAGAAAAGTGATAAGTGTTCGGATTCCACTGGCGTTTATTCTCACTGTGGCTGTAGTTACATTCGTCTTCCCGCAGGGCGGAAATGACAGGCTTACCTGGATGTGCTACCAGCTCAGCTGTGGCGGACTGTTCCTTGGTGCGATCTTTATGGCTACAGATTATGCCACTTCTCCGGTTACCAAATGGGGGCAGGTCGTTTATGGCGTTGGATGTGGATTGATCACGGTCTTTATTCGTTATTTTGGGTCCTATGCTGAGGGTGTCAGCTTCGCAATCCTCATTATGAATATAACGGTGCTGCTTCTGGACAAGATTGGCATACCAAAGAGGTTTGGATATGTTAAGCCTGCAAAAAAGGAGGCTGCCAATTCATGAAGAATACACAGATGCGTTATTATGTGAAACTGGCTGTAACTTTGCTTTTAATATCTGCAGTTGTTTCAGGCTTGCTTGGCCTCACGAATTATATAACTGAAGATAAGATTGCGGAGATTACGGCTCAAAAAGCTGCTGCGTCTATGCAGGAGGTCCTTCCGGCGGATTCTTACGAAGAAATTGATATTCCGGGCACGGATACGGCTGTTATAGCTGTATATGAGGCCGCGGGAGTCGGCTATGTGGTACAGGTTGAAGAGGCCGGATCTCAGGATGTGATTGACATGATGGTAGGCGTTGATAATGAGGGAGTAGTAACCGGAGTTTCTATTATTGACATGTCTGAAACATCAGGTCTGGGAGCGAATGCTTCAAAAGAAAGCTTCCGTAGTCAGTTTATTGGGGAAAGCGGCCAGCTGATGGTTGATAAAGACGGCGGTGACATTGACTCATTGACAGGAGCAACCATTACATCGAGAGCTGTAACAAACGGCGTTAACGCTGCGCTAAACGTTGTTGCGGAAATTTTGAATTAAGGAGGATCAACTTAAAATGAATGTGAAAAAGCAATTTAAGGATGGCCTCCTGACACAGAATCCTGTGCTTGTACAGCTTTTGGGTATGTGTTCTACGTTGGCAATCACAACAACATTGTTTAACGGCATTGGAATGGGACTGTGTGTGACAATCATTCTTATATGCTCCAATGTTGTTATCTCGGTATTAAGAAAGTTTATTCCAAGCAAAATACGTATTGCGGCATATATTGTAATTATTGCAGGCTTTGTCACAATCGTGGATTTGCTTATGCAGGCATATCTTCCGGATCTTAGCGATTCACTGGGTATTTTTATTCCTCTGATTGTAGTTAACTGTATTATCCTTGGCCGTGCCGAAGCGTTTGCTTCAAAGAATTCGGTCCTGGAGTCTGCAATTGATGGCGTTGCACAGGGAATCGGCTATACTATCGTACTGGTCATAATGTGTGTGTTCCGTGAGCTTGTAGGCAGTGGAACCTTTGGACAGGGAATTCTCGGAGTAGATGGTTCAGGCATTCGTCTGATCCCGGAATCTTATCCGATTACCTTTATGATTTTGCCTGTAGGTGGCTTCCTGACACTGGGCGCTCTGATTGCTGTTGTCCAGTATATGATGAACCGTGAAAAGAAAGGAGGCAGCAAGGAATGAGTGTTTCCGGTCTGTTTTCGATTGCGATTGGTGCGATTTTGATTGAAAACTTTGTCCTGTCTCAGTTTCTTGGTATTTGCCCCTTTATGGGTGTCTCCAAGAAGACAGGCACTGCGCTTGGCATGGGTATTGCTGTTACCTTTGTCATGGCAGTTGCTTCAGCCGCTACCTACGCGGTTAACCTCCTGTTGGTTGCTCTTGGGCTGGACTATATGCAGACAGTTGCATATATACTTGTAATAGCAGCGCTTGTCCAGTTTATAGAAATGTTACTTCAGAAAGCGGTACCTGCACTGTATTCAGCACTGGGTATTTATTTACCTTTGATCACCACAAACTGCGCGGTACTGGGTGTGGCGTTACAGAACACCCAGAATGGCTATAATTTCATCGAGAGTGTAGTTTATGGTATTACAGGCGGATTGGGCTTTACGCTGGCAATATTCCTCTTTGCTTCTGTCAGAGAACGCCTCGAAGCCAGCAGTGACTGCCCAAAATGCTTTGAGGGCTTTCCTCTTGCACTGATCACTGCGGGACTGATCGCACTTGCTTTCATGGGCTTCCAGGGCCTGAAGGTAATGTAATAGGAGGGACATGAGATGAATATATTATATGCGATCCTTGTCCTTGGCATTATGGGCGGCGTTTTCGGTTTACTTCTGGCTGTAGCCTCCAAGGTTTTCGCAGTTGAAAAGGATGAAAGAATTGAGCCCGTCACAGAGGCTCTGCCGGGGGCAAACTGCGGTGGCTGTGGATACAGCGGCTGTGCAGCGTATGCCCAGGCAATTGTAGAAGGTAAGGCTGAGATTGGCCTTTGTGCGGCAGGTGGCAGTGAAGCAGCGGATAAAATCGCTTCAATCATGGGTAAGGAGCCTGTTGCAATGGAGCGTAAGGTCGCGGTGGTTATGTGCCGCGGAAATCATGCTTCTAAAAAAGGTCTGTACGAAGGAATTCAAGACTGTGCAGCAGCGATGCGTATTGCTGGTAATGGACCGAATCTCTGCGCATATGGTTGCCTTGGATTTGGAAACTGCACCAAAGCATGTACAAGAGGAGCAATCTCAATCGTAGATGGCGTTGCGAGAGTAGACCATGAAAAGTGTGTAGGATGTATGGCCTGTGCGGCAGCATGCCCAAGAGGAATTATTCAGGAAGTACCATATGATCAGGATATTGTGGTTGCTTGTTCTTCGAAGGAGAAAGGTGCAGCACTGCGCAAATACTGTGACATAGGATGCATTGGCTGTAAGCTTTGCGAAAAGACCTGTCCAAACGATGCAATTCACGTGGTCGATAATCTTGCGTCTATCGATTATACGAAATGTACAAGCTGTTCTGCTTGTGCTGCGAAATGTCCAAGACATTTAATTGCAGACGCAAACCTCAAAACAGAGTTTGATATTGTAGAATCAAAAACACGCTGAAGAAGTGAACAGGAGGTCACCGGATTCTTCCGGTGACCTCCTGCCCTTAAAATAGGAATAAAAAATAAATTAAAAAGTGTTGACAAAGAGAAAACACTGTGCTATTATTTAAAAGCTGTCGCAAGACGGCGGTGTACCTTGTAAATTAAACAACGAGAAA
>R14__coassemble_336_pt1 | contig 36056 bp, 34 predicted proteins | sample R14__metabat2_high_PE_043 | metagenome-assembled genome bin R14
TTTCCAGGACTTCATTGATACGCCTTGCGCTGACCAGGGAACGGGGAGCGATCATAAACATCATGGCCAGCATCATGAAAGCCATGATGATCTGCATACCGTAGGACATGAACACGACCATATCTCCGAACAGGCCGGAAAACTCCGTCAGCGAAGCTGCGTTAATGATATAGGCCCCGATCCAATATATCGCCAGTGAAATTCCGTTCATAACGAGAGACATCAGCGGGCTTAAAAATGCCATCACTCTGTAGGTATAAAGATTGGTATTTGTAAAATTCTTATTTACGCTCTCGAACTTATCCGTCTGGAATTTTTCGGCATTATATGCGCGTACAACGCGGATACCGCTTAAGTTTTCGCGGGTGACCTGATTGAGCTGATCTGTTAAGACCTGCATCCTCTTGAATTTACTGATCACCAGAAGCATGATCACGCTGATACCGCATACCAGAACAAGAACAGCGATTGCGACTGCCATTGACCACTGCCACTGTTTCCCCGCGATTTTAACAACGGCCCATACTGCCGTGATAGGCGCCTTAATGATCATCTGCAGGCCCATGGTGATCAGCATCTGTACCTGCTGGACATCATTGGTGGAACGGGTGATCAGAGAAGCAGTGCTGAACTTCCCCACCTCACTCATGGAGAAGCCCTGCACTTTGGTGTAAAGGATCTCGCGGATGCGTGCGGAGAAGTCCGCCGCGATGCGGACAACAAAAATGCTCGTAATGATCGAGCAAACCAGACTGCCCACGGCACACAAAAGCATATAGCCTCCGTTCGCCCAGATATCCGACAGCTCATAGGCGGCGCCGGTTACGGAATTTGTGCCGCCCTGAGCGATCTGTGTGATGGTATTCATGTAGTCCGGCAGTTTCAGATCGAGCCACACCTGGGCTACAATGAATACCAGTGCGCAGAGAACATACAGCCACTCTCTCTTTTTTAGGTACTTCAGTAGTTTTGTCATACTATCGTCCTTTCTGTTGACATACGATCCTGTTGATGATATAATCGCCTTACATATGATACATTTTGTATCATTTAAGAGGCATTATACATCGTCAGACAAGCACGTCAAGGCGTTTAGACGAAATGAGACATTCGGGAGACATTTTGTATCATGTTTAAAAATGAAAGCTACTCCGTAAAGCGGGAGATCATGAATGCGGTCATGCATTTGATGGGCGAAAAAAATTACATGGACATCACAGTGACGGAGATCATAAGCAAGGCCGGCGTTGCCCGGGCATCCTTTTACCGCAACTTCAATTCCATCAGTGATGTGATCGATGCTCTGGTAACGGACGCAACCGATGAGATCGTGGAGGATATCTTTCCCATCCTGTCGGGAACGGACGAACGAGCCTGGCGCGAGTTCCTTTTCCATCACTTCTACCATTTCTCCGGAATGAAGAACGACATGCAGAAGATCGGGCCCGAGAACATGTCCGTCATCTTCACCCGCATGACCGATCAGATCCGTCAGCGGGAGCGTGACCTTCCTCAGGGGACCCTCCGGGAGAAATACCAGGCTACTGCGAAATGGGGGCTTATCAACAATATCCTTCAGAAGTGGATCGATACCGGGGCAAAGGAGACTCCGGAAGAGGTGATCGACTATATCATGTCGTTCATCACGCTGTTCTGACTTGAAATCCGGCATGTAAAACAGCGGACGGCGCTCCGGTCTGCCATTACTTTGCCCCGAAATATCCGGGAAAAATCAACAGTTCCCCTGCAAACCGGAAAAGGGTACTGACGATGTGTAAAGTTTTCCCTTACTCATCTTGCTTTTCCCTTAATTTTGCTTATAATATAAGGGATGAAAGTGAGGATTACGGGAATGCGAACATTTAACTATTCGGAAATCAAGAATATGACCTGGGATTCGGAGATTCTCGGTCTGATTGCCGCGATATATAAAGAGGCTGGCAAGCAGGAGCTGTATTTAAAGCAGCGGCCGGAAGAGCTTGAAAAGCTCGTGGAGATCGCGAAAATACAGAGCACCGAGTCCTCCAACGCGATTGAGGGAATCGTCACGACAAGTACCCGTATCCGTCAGCTTGTCGAGGAGAAAACCACACCGCGAAACCGTGATGAGCAGGAAATTGCCGGCTACCGCGATGTATTGAATATTATCCATGAAAGCTTTGACGCAATTCCCATTACCCGGAACTATATTCTTCAGCTGCATAAGATCCTGTACAGCCACATGAATAATCCGATGGGCGGCTGTACGAAAAACGTTCAGAATTACATCAGTGCCACATACCCGGACGGACACAGTGAAATTCTTTTCACGCCCATGTCACCATGGGAAACGCCCGAAGCTCTTGATACCATCTGTGCCGAATATAATCGAGTGATCGGCAATGCCGAGGTTGAGCCGCTGATTGCCATTCCGGTCTTCATCCATGATTTTCTCTGCATTCATCCCTTCAATGACGGAAACGGCAGAATGAGCCGACTTCTGACCACTTTGCTCCTGTATCGCTGCGGTTTCTATGTGGGCAGATATATTTCCCTTGAAGCCAAAATCGCAGCACACAAAGACCTGTATTATGCTGCATTGGGTCAATCGCAGGACGGCTGGCATCAGGGTAAAGAGGATGTGGTTCCCTTCATCAAGTATCTTCTCGGTACGCTCCTTGCCGCTTACAGAGATTTTGAGGATCGTTTTTCCATCGTAGAGACAAAGCTCTCCGCAACCGAAACCGTCAGAAAGGCCTCCACGCAGAAAATCGGCAGATTTACAAAGCAGGATATCCGTGAGCTTTGCCCCGCTCTGAGTCTCAGCTCGGTGGAAGGAGCGCTGCGCGCTCTTGTTGCCGAGGGTTATCTGAAGCGCGAAGGGAAGGGCCGGAGCACCTATTATGTTCATCTGAAATAATTCCGCAAAACAGCAAAGCACCGGCAGCGTACTGACTTGTACACTGCCGGCGCTTCATTTTAATTTATGCGTTGAATCCTATTTCCCCTGAAAATACTTCCGCACCAATCAGAGTGCCGAAGCGGAACTGTTTTAAGGCATTACTTATGGAATCATCCGTGACGTGAACATAAGTCCTCATTCTGCTTTTCTTTCAAAACATCTTCGATATAAGCGCACACGCCGGGGATGGTCAGAATGCGCTGCACCAGATAAAAGCTCTCCGAATCATTCAACGCCTGCAGTCCCTTGATGTGATACTCAAAAGCCGCACCGTACTGAATCAGACGATGAGTCCGTTTATCGCAAATGCGCCGGAATACCCGCTGCTCCGCTCGTGCGGAAAGTAATCGGAATTCTGATTATTTAATTTTCAAGGTGCATCGGAGAGAGTCCCTCACTTCTTAGGTGTGGACGAAATTCCGGAACTTTTTGAAAGCATTCGGAAGAAAATTTTCTTCCTATTTCTTTAATGGGGACGGCTGAGTGCCAAATGGGTGAAGCTTTCGAAAAATTCCCCTCACTTCTTTTATGCGGACAGAATTCGGCCGCCTGCAGAAAATTTCCGATATTTTTGCTGATGCTCTCCGAAATGCGTTTTCTGTCTCTGCAGGGTGCCCGCGCGGGCAAAAAAATAACGGCAGTTCCGAAGAGAGTATCCTCCGGTACAGCCGTGAAAATGGGCGTAAAAAATCACCCGGCCGGGCGGTCGGGTGATTCAAAAAGATATTCAATTGAAGCGGACGGCGCAGGACTTCCGCCTGTGACTGACGCGAGATTGATGGGATGCGAAAAGGGATAGCTGCGCAGCAGCCCAAGGCATTGCCTTGTACGGAGCTCACTCCGCCTGTCTGAATGCTTCAGTGCAGGGTGTTTTGCAGAAATTCAGCAAAACCGCGGTTCATATCAGGATGATATAGAAGTGCGCTCTTAGTTTCTAAGGGGAGATTGTCAGTACTCGGTTTGTCTCAGAAGATTAATAGTGCAATATGGTAAACAACGCAGGAAATAATCAGGGAAAACACGGTATAGAACACACCAATCTTCACCGTCCATTTTACGGAATGCGCTTCCCTTGCTGTTGCCGCCAATGCGCTTACGCAGGGCATGTTGAAGCTGATGGCAAAGATGAATGCCAGGCCTTCGGCCTTTGTAAAGTTCGCCGCCAGAATTTCGGAGATTGCCGTGCCGCTGCCCGCAGTCTTTGCATTGAAGGTAGAGCTTACCAGGTCACCGCCTGCACTGTACAGAGTGTTCAGGACACCGAGAAGCGATTCCTTTGAGATGGCCGAAGCGCAGTAGGCAAGAAAGGCCTGCCACTTCAGACCGAAGAACCTTGTCACCGGTTCAATCGCCATACCGAGCCGGTAAAGCAGGCTGGTCTCGCTGGTTCCGCCGAAGCCGTAAATCAGCACGAAGAACACGACCGACACGATGCTGATCACGCGAAGGGCGCGGACAAATATTGACAGGGTCTGACGGAAGGTTACGTAAGCGATGTTCTTGAAATTCGGTTTATGATAGGGCGGCAACTCCATGATCATTCCGACGCGCTCTCCCTCCGGAGCAAGGGAGCGGCCGAACACCTTATAGACGATCCACATCAGGAAGAACATGAACAGGAACACGGCGACAATGACCATAAAGCCGCCTACCCCGCCGAACAGTGCGATTGCAATCGTCGGCACAACGGAAAGGGTTGCTGCGCACGGCACCGCCCACGACATGGCAATCGCCAGAACTCTCTTGTCAACAACTCTTGTACCTGTCGCGCCGGCGATGGTGCAGCCCAGTCCCATGAAGAACGGCATTATCGTCTTGCCCTGCAGCCCCACCTTATTCATGGTATGATCAAACAGGAATGACAGACGCGCCAGATAGCCGGATTCTTCCATCAGGTTGAAGCCGAATGTGATTCCGAGCACGAACGAGGCCATCATAATTGCAAAGTAAAGCACATTCAGGAGCACGTCGCATACCAGAGAAATGATCAGCGGGTGCGCGGACGTCGCTGTGAGTCCGGACCTTAATGCCCCTTGATGTGCACTGATGACGGCCGATGCAATGCCGCTCACCAGTCCGGAGAAGATCATTGCAAGAAGGAATACGGCAAGAATGATTCCGACGGCGAGCAGCTTTCCCTTCACGGGTGACAGGGCTAATCGGTCGAATTTGGTAAACGCGCTCTCTGCAGATTTCGACTGTGTGACAACACCGGACAGTACGGCATCGATCCAGGCGATTTTTTCCTTTGACGAAGCAAGAATCTCCGCATTCAGACAGGACCTTGCTTCAAGTCCCGCTTCAATCCGTTCATACAGCGCATCATAGTCCTTCTTCCGTATGGCGGACATGGGGACAACGGGAATGCCCAGCTTGACGGAAAGCTTTTCCGCATCAATTTCGATTCCCTGACCCTTTGCCACGTCCATCATATTGAGAACAAGCACTGCCGGAACCTTCTGTCCCGCAAAATCCGCCAGCATGTAAAGGCTTCTTTTCAGCTGGGAGGCATCTGCCATGACGAGGACCAGATCGGCGTTGCCGGAAGCAATATAATCCCTCGTAATTGTCTCTTCATCGGAGCCTGCGGATAGGGAATAGCTGCCCGGCAGGTCCGCAAGGATCATGCGTTTGCCGCCAATCTTAAACTCGCCTTCCTTTTGGTCTACTGTTTTGCCGGGCCAGTTACCAACATGCTGATGCGAGCCGGTCATCATATTGAAAATGGTAGATTTTCCGGAGTTTGGCTGACCGAGAAGCGCTATTACCGGTGTACTATCATCTATTTTATAGGTATTGCTGCTTCCATGGTATTTGCAGCTGCCCTTTGCGGAGCAAGCATCGCAGTTACTCATTTCCCACGCCTCCAATCATTATCTTATCACTCTCGGGCCGGCCGATGGCGATCAGCGTATCTCTTGCGAAAATAAGCACCGGCTGCTTTTTGCGATTCTGGCAGACCTCCAGTGCTCCTCCAACCATAAGCCCCATGGACGAAACTCTGTTTTTAAGTCTCTTCTCATCCGCTATTTCGATAATGGTATATTTACAGCCCGGTTTTCCCTCGGACAGGGTCATTTTTTCCATTTTACATCCTCCATTCCCAATAAGTGCAGTTAGCATTACCTAACATTCTGGAGTATACCTGCTTTTCATGGTCATTTTCAAATCCGTTTGTAGTTTTCAGCTCCATTTAGCAATCAAAACTTCGGTCACGCTTGAAATCACTCTTTTTATTTTTGTATAATGTACGCATGAAATACGAAAATAATCATCAGCAGATGAAATTGGAAAATGACAGTCTCGTTGACCTTTATCTGCTTTATCCCGGAATCTATATTGCATTTAACCGCATTTACACAGGCAACGTCAGGAAGGGAGACAACACGCTTTATAATCTCGTCATAAATTTCTGCATAAAAGGAAGATGTGACGTTGCGCTGGAACGCGGAAAATATGCAATCGTAAAGGAAAACCATCTGTGTATCAGCACGGCTACTCCGAATAAGGATTTCTATTTCCCGGGGAATTTATACGAGGGCATACAGCTTTATATTGATCCCAATGCGAAGGAGATTGAAAACGGCGAAGATTTTTTCTCACTGCTCGGTGTATCACCATCCCTGCTGAAACAACTCTTCTGTGAAAAGAACGGAGGGCTCTATATTGCGGCAATCACCGAGGAAATGATGCCCTATATAAGCTCCATTTGGGAAATGCGGGACGATCCTGACATCCCCATGATACGGTTCTATCTGGTTTCGCTCTTTCATAAAATACTGACACTGCCCGAAAAAAGCGAAAAGGAAACCTTCTTCACAAGATCCCAGATCGCGATCGTGAAGGAAGCGGAACGGATCATTCTGAGTGACCTGTCAAAAAAACATTCCGCCAGAGAACTGGCAGAATATTTCGGTGTCAGTGAAAGCAGCTTCAAATTGTATGTGAGAGGAATTCTCGGAGATGGGTATCTTCCTTATTTCCGGCGCAGGCGAATGGAGAAAGCGGCGGAACTGCTGGAATCGACAAACCTGAAGGTGATCGAGATTGCTGCCTCCGTCGGCTATGACAACCAGGGAAAATTCGCAAAGGTGTTTGCCGATATTTACGGGGTCTCCCCGCTGGAATACAGAAGATTATCAAAATGAGTTCCCCCGGAGTCGGTCTCGCTGCGGCGCATCCGAAGAAGTACAACCAGATAACACATAAACAGCCGCAGTTGGTTTTGCCAACCGCGGCTGTTTTGATATAATTGCAGAAAAGCAGCAAGTGCCGCCGGTAGAACCAATCAACAAAAGCATTAAAGATATACTTTAATATTCTTCCGTTCCGAGCAGTCCTTTTTCAATACCGCCGCGGAAAGCTTTACCATAAGCTGTCCCGGCTTTCTCGCGCCCGCGGGGCAAACGGTCACACAGCGCATGCAGGAGATGCACTTGCTTTTATCGGCAATGAAATTCTCATCGATTGCACCCGCCGGGCAGCTGTTTCTGCATTTCCTGCAGCCGACGCAGCCTTTTGCAGGCTTTGGAACCAGGCTTAAGGACATGGGCTTTGTGTAAGGACGATTTCCCGGAATTTGGGGCGCACTTTGATGATTTTCAAGCGCACTCAGCCAGTTTTCCGCCGCCCGATGCAGATCTTCCCGGTCCTGATCATCCGGTCTGCCCGCAGCGAACCGGTGACCACCGAATGCTCCGCCACGGCGGCAATTGCGCCCGTCACGCGGAAACCGCATTCTTCCGCCGCATCCTGTATCTCGACGAGGGTGTCCTCAAAATCACGATTGCCGTATACCGCAAGCAGAAGACATCTGCTGCCGTTTCCCTTTATTTTTCGGAAACGCTCCATTGCAAGCACCGGCGCGCGTCCGCCGTATACGGGCATGGCAATCAGGCTGATATCGTCGGCGCCTATACTAACCGAAGCGTAATTTTCATCGGGATCGGTCAGGTCTGTGAATATCTTTTCACCCGAGATTGCCTCCGCAATCATGTCGGCGGCTTTCTTCGTTCCGCCGATCGGGCTGAATACGATGCTTACGACCGCCATGTCATTCACCCATGAAGCGCATTACTTTTTCGTGAAAGAGCTTTGGATGCACCATGACAAGCTCTGCATGCTGAAAGCCCTTTTGTTCTACCGTCTTCATGCCGGGGAAGGTCTTTTTTGCCCACGCGATATTGTCCTTCCGGGCGCCTTTTTCCTCTTCGCCGTACCAGTATTCGATATCGGCATCGGTGTCGCAGACCGGGACCGGGCAGTGCCAGTTGTTTGCCGACCAGAACACATTGTAAATTGTCTTTGAGCTGAAATCCTTCGTTGAGAGAAAGGCGAACAGCTTTTTGTAAAACTCGTCCGGGTCTTCCCCCTCGGGCGTCCAGCGCTCGGGCGGCGCTATTTTTTTCGCTATGCTCACGTTTTTCACGCCGATGCTGATGGTGACGAGATCTTTTACAGCAATCAGCTTTCTTACAAACAGAGAATATGGATAGGGCGTAATACCCGCGTCGATGATCGCCTTCTTTACGGGGATGGCCTTGATTGCCAGCAGGCGCATGACAGCAGAGCCGCCCATCGAAACCCCGTAGGAAAGGTCAAGGCACTCAATGCCGCGGCTTTTTACATAGGTGACAGCGTCGTCAACATATTTTTCAACCGACTCAAAGGTGCTTTTTTCTTCGGGATTGTGCCCGTCCGCCGCGGCAAAGAACACATGGAAATCCTTTGCCATCTCCTCGGCCACCGGGAAGAAGATCCAACTCGGCTCGGCGGAGCACTGGAACATCAGCATCGTTTTTTCATTTTCAAGACCGTATTCGTAAACCTTCATAAAAACACCTCATTTCTTATCAAGACGGTAAACACCGTCAAGCCAGACCCATTCCTGTACGCTCAGTTCCATTTTGTTATCTCCTCAGCAAATAATTGTGAGCTTTTACTCATGTTTAAGTTATACCATGCTAACATTGCTTTGATCAAGTGAAATTTGAGCAATTGCTCATATTTTCTTGCGATTTTTTCCCCGAAGTGCTAAAATGAAGCAGAAGGGGGGCGGCAGTATGGAAGCACAAGAAAAACAGGTCCGCAAGCCGCAGCAGAAGCGCAGCCTTGAAAAGCTGGAACTGATCAAGCACACCGCTCTGCAGCTGTTTTCGGAAAAAGGCTACTTCTCCACAACTACAAATGAAATTGCAAAGCAGGCCGGGATCTCCATCGGAACACTGTATTCCTACTACAGGGACAAGAAGGACATTTATGAGGAGCTTGTGCGTGAGCACTATGAGAATGCGGCACAACAGGCCGACGAGGCACAGCTGCCGGGAGGCCTTTCTCCCCGACAAACTGTTTATCTGATGCTTGCCGCGACTATGCAGGCTCATTTTGTCAACACGGCATTTCAGAAGGAAATGGCAGCGCTCTCGGCACAATCCGAGGAAATGCGCGCCATTGAGCAGAAATATCGCGGAAATATGTCCATTGCGCTTGCGTCCATGCTTGAGGGATATCGGGATTTTTACCGCGTTACGGATTTCAACACAGCCGCCCTGCTCATTCAGACCTCGCTGGAGGCAGTCATCCATGAAACGGTATTCTATCCGAACGATTATGATAAAGAAGCCGTGCTGAAAGAACTGACGGATATGTTCTGCGCCTATCTCCTCAAGCCGGAATACCGGGGAAGCGTCGAAGAGCAGACTCCGAGCGGAAAAACGGAATTTTATGTTACCGATCATCTCCTTATGTTCGCGGCCTATCCCACGCCGGAGGAGCACTCGCATCTTGCCCTGCATCTGATTGTCGCTCCTGAGGGAAGCGTGAAAAGCCGCGTGGGCGGCAAGGAGGTGGGAGGTACGGCGATGCTCATCGCGTCCGATGTGCCGCATACCTCCGAAAATCCGGAAGGCCCGCTGCTTATTTTCCTGTTTGATGAGACCGGTGCGGATGCCGAAAGCCTGAAGCAGCGCTTCCTGCGGGATTGTGATTATTGCATTCTGGATGAAGCGCTTGCGCAGAAGCTGCGGGATGCCTACAACGGAAATCTTGCGGAATATGACGCAAAGGTTATGGAAATAATGGGTCTGAATGACATTCGCAGCCGAATGATCGACCCGCGCATTTCCGATGTGCTGGAGGCGCTGCGGAGCACCGAAACGATCGACAGCGCCACAATTGAAATGCTTTGCGAGCGGGTGCATCTTTCTCAAAGCCGGCTTTCCCACCTTTTCAAGGAACAGACCGGCATCGCGCTGAACCGCTATCTGGTGCTCGCGCGGATGCGGCTGTTTTTCGATTATTTCCGGATGTCCGGCAATATCACCGACGCCTGCATGCGCGCCGGGTTTGACACGCCATCCCATTTTGCCTCCACCTGCAAGCGGATGTTCGGCATCTCGGTCAGCGGCGTGAAGCGCAGCATGGAATGATATCAGGTACTGAAATGCCCCGACGGCAAGACCGTCGAGGCATTTTTCATGTCAGGGAATCACGGGAATGACCTTTCCAAGCCTGACGGAACGGGCTTTTTCCTCCGTATCGTCCGATTCGTCATAGCCGTCAAAGGGGGCGTTGGGGTCGTGCGGGATCTGTTTCTTTGAGGCCCGGCATACCTTGTCCCTGTGGCGGAACACCCAGTCGAGGTCATCGTACCAGCCGGTGTGCCCGGTGATCACCATCGGGTTCAGATCGCGCTCCTGCAGCTTTTTCTCGAACGCGGCAAGGGACTTTTTTGACAGTTCGTTGTCCTCTGCCAGCGCGTCCAGAAAGGCATAGCCGCCATCGGGGCCGAACCAGATGGTATCACCGGTGAAGAGATAGGTGTCGTCAATGAGATAGCACAGATGTCCCCAGGTGTGTCCGGGTACGAGGAAGCACTCCACCTTGATGTCATCAATGTAAAACACATCGCCGTCCTTCAGAAGGGTACGCTTATTATCTGTCTTTACCAGAGGCAGCTTGTACCAGCCGCCGTAAACCCTGCGGCGCACTTCGGCTGTCAGATAGCGGTTTTCAATCTCGCTGATGTAAACCGTCGCGTCCCTGAACAGCAGCTCGGTGTCGTTCTCCAGAGCACCCATGTGGTCTGTGTCCTGATGGGTGATGAGAATGGTGTCGATGCTCTTCGGGTCGATGTCGAGCCAGCGCATTTTTTCCTCAAGCCGCTCGTAGTTATAGCCGGCATCGATCATGATCGTTCTGCCGTTTTTCGTATAGAAAAAGATGTTGGCGATGTACTCCCGCACGCAGGAGACACGCTTGTCAATGCGTCCGGTGTTCAGCGGCTTGAAGATCTCTTTTCCTCTGAACTTCATCGCCATGAACTTTTCCTGAAAATGATTGCCCGCTCTGCTCATTTTACACTCCCTTCAAATCACTTCGCGAGATATCCGCAGATTTCTTCAAAATCCTCTTTTGCCTCCCGGAAATACGGCAGCATGGGATAGCAGTGGATCATTCCCGGGCGGGTCTTTACGGTGTATTTCACGCCGGATTTCTCACAGGCGGCGATGAAATTCTGCTTTGCGCCGTAAAGGACCTCGTCCTCGCTCCAGCAAAAATGGATATCGGATACCCCGGTAAAATCGCCCATGGAAGCATGGATCATGTAATCCGGCACGTCCGTCCTGCCATGGAGCATGAACCTTTCGCCCCGTTCCATGAAGGCATAGCTCACCTCCATGTCCTTCGGATCGTTCCGCTTCATGATCTCCCGCTCCTCCTCGTTCCATGGAACCTCACCGGGAGAAACAGCGACAATGTGCCTCGGCATGGGGAGCTTCTCCTTCTGCGCGTTGTTGTGGGCCGCAATGCCCAGAGCGAGCGCGCCGCCGGAGGAAAAGCCACAGGTGCTGACATTTCCCGCTCCGTAAATTTCAATCATCTGCCGATAGCATTCATAAACCATCTTGTAGGACTCTGTAATGCAGTGATCGGTGCAGAGCGGGTAATACGGGAACCAGACATCACAGCCGGTTCTGTTCACAAGCTGCGCGACAACGTCCACATCCCCCTTGTCGGGACCAATCACCATGCCGCCGCCGAAGAAATAGAGGATCGCGCGCTCGGCGGGGTGTTCGGTCCTCTGCACCAGAAGAACCTGCTGCCCGAGAACACGATGCTCCTTATAGATTGCTTTCTTGTTCTTCGGAATGAAAAAGCCGCGGGTTTCATTCATCTTCCGTGCCTCCGCGAGGAATTGCTCCTCTGGAAGGTCGTATTTTTTCTCCAGACCGGACATTTTGATGCCCAGATTGATCAGCTTCGCGGTAAAACTCATGGCGCATCCTCCTTGCTGCCGTTTTTAATTTACGGTATCATCATAAACGAAATCCGGGGGCATTGCTTTCAAATGGACGCTGTTTTCAGTTGAATTCGGGCACCCGCTTCCGACATACTTCTCATGAAATCCCGCCCTTGATTTCCCATCTGCCTGAAGCACGAAGGGAAGGGCCGAAACACGCTTTTGAAGTAATTCGATGAAACTGCAAAGCACCGGCAGCGTACTGTCATGTACACTGCCGGTGCTTCATTTGCTTCGGTTCGTCGGAAGGACTTTGGGAAATGATAGCCAGATTACAGAATAATTTTTGCCATATTAAAACGAAATCTTTGCGATGCGCATTTTCATGATGCTGTCTCCAATCTTAGAGAGAAAACGCATACCGCCACTGATCGATGTGGATTTTAAATTGATATACCCTGTCATATAGCCCCTTGAACTGACCTTTGCACAATGGAACCAGGGGGTCAGGTCTGTGGTTGGCTCATTGACATAGAAATATTTTGTAACATCAGTGATGCCTGCGGTTTTTACAAATGTTTTAAGCATCATCTTAACAGCTGACTGGTTTGCACAGTCAAAAACAAGACAGCAACCGGGGAATCGCGTTTCCATTGCTGTGAAAAGTTTTTTTACCTCATCAGTAAGAAAGTAGTAAAATACGCCGGCCGCAAAGAACAGGGCTCCCGCTGTGCTGTCAATCTGCTCGAACCAGGTGGTATCATTCAGATCAGCGCCGATATTTACTGTTCTGTTATCGGGCGTAAGTAGTTCGTTTCGCACTGAGATTACGTCGGGACGGTCAATATTATAGATTTTGTTTGCTGCAGTCGCATTATTCTCAGCAGTGCAGTCAAGTCCGCAACCGAGGTTTACGATGGCGGCATTTGGATGCAGTGCAATATATTCCTTAATTTCAATGGCGATATCTGCATAACGGGCAGCTGACTCAAGGTAGCCGAAACGGAAGAAAAAGCCATTTGTTTTTCCATCCAATGCGCTAAAATCATAATCTAACTGTGCAGAAAGCTCGACAGCCTTAGGGTCCTGGTAAATATCTCCGTAAATCTCGGTTGCGAATTTTCGCCCCCAAAGAGGAATGACGAGGGTTTCCTGAATCGTATTCTTTTCGATGTGATATTTTTTAGTTGCCATGATTGCTTCCTTTCTCAACGGTATTATTCAATAAATCAGTGTTTTTTAGCGAATTGATCTGTGCGTGTGCCGAATTGTCAGTGATTCTTACCCGGAAAGTCTCAAAAGGATACCCCGGGCATATGCGTTTTAACTTGAACAATGTCTGGTTTGCGACAGTATGTTTTTTTGCCATGCCGGTAAACGGATTGCGAAGCATAGTGCTGTGACGGCATTTGTCATTTTCCATGCAGGGAACTCTTCATCAGCCGCCGACAGCCATTATTTGAAAGCGTCATCTACAGGAATTTGCCTGAATATTATGCACCAAACGGCGGCCAGGCTCTGATTGCCCGGCGACAGACAGAATCGATGTCTTCACGGGCCAGCTTGCATTCAGCAGGATTGCGACGCTCCACAGCCCACATTTTGCCGAAAATAAACTGTGAAAGTACAGGAAATGCTTTTTTTACCATAGTGGTCGGGAACTGGTAATGAGAGCATACAGGATAGACATGCATCTCCATACCGTAACGATACCCGGCTGCCCGCAGACGCTGTTCCATTCTTCTTACCATATCGCCGCTGTTGCAGCCGACATCCGTATCTGCACCGAAGGCGCAGATAAATGCATGGGAGTTTTCAATTGGATGTAGTGCGTTCTCGAAGCCGGGGAGTGATTCATAATATTTGCAAAGCTCCAGAGTATTTACCATGTTGCCGTCTGCGTCTTTTGACATCATTGCGGCAAAAGCCTCATCGGACAATCCGGTAGGGGAATAGGGCACCGGTTTTCCCTGCCACGACAGCATGGAGTAGCCAACTGCGGGGCTCATCCCAAGTCCGCCCTTTACCTTTCCGACATAAATACCCTCGGTATTATAATCCTCTGTGGCGAAGGAAAGCACCAGCGTGATCTCTGGAATCCTGCTTGCAGCAGCGAGCGATACAAGAGAGGTTGTAGACGCTCCTGCAATCCCTACATGAGTGCAGCCGTTATGTAATAACCATCTGGCAATTTCCTGAATTTTTTCCAGGGGGAAATCGTGCCAGCCGTCATATTTGCTATCTCCGATCACGGGAACAAATGTTGCTGCGTTGCAACCGAATTCATGCATTGTTTTGACTGCTGCTGTGAACAGCGGCCCCCGATCGGATGCACCACCCAGTGCAACAATCATTGTTTTATTGCTTTCTTTTTCACAGGGCCAGTAGGTCCATCGAAAATCTGCGGTTTCAACAATCTGTTTTTTCATATCCGGACGCTCCTCTATTCGTTATATTCAGGCTTTTCAGACTATTGGGTTAAGTTGAACCGGAAGCATAAGCTTTCGCGTCGCTGTAGCAGCATGATGCGGTAGCGGTTGGGCTTCACGGAAGCATACAAGGATCCGTCGGTTATCCACTTCTGTTTAAACCTGGTGGTTAGTGTATACTAACGATAAGCATTATAACACCGGAATCTGAAAATTGGTAGTCTGTTAACCCAAAAATGAGTAGCTTTATAAAAAATGCTGTGTTAATATATTGGTTAGAAACAGCTAACTTCCTTGACGGCACATTGCATATTTTCAGAAATGAGGAGGAGTATGAACACAGAGATGAATCCAATTGGAATTTATGACAACCTTAACCGTGAACGGATCTGAAAGCTTCTGGCAATTGGCATTTTTGCTTCAACCCTCACAGGCGTAGGTGACTTTCTGCTTGGATATGCAGAGGAGGAATCTGCGGTAAATCTTGCGGCGAGCATCATGGCCAGTGCATCGAATTTGAGTAACTGGCAGATGATCAGTGGCTCCCTGCTTGGCTTCCTGGGGATATTTCTGGAAGGCTTGGCCTATTTTGCGGTTTACCGCCTGATGGCTGATGCTGCACCCGATTATGCGCATTGCTTTCGTACCTGCATTTTTGGATATATCTGGCTGGGGCCGGTAGGCTGTCATCTGAATATAGGGATCCTGAATATGTCATATAAATATCTGCTTCAGGCAGATCCGGCGCTTGCGGCAGAAGCAGCGAAACCACTGATCTATGCATTCTCTATTCCGGTCTATATCCTGCTGATCTTTTTTTGGGTTCCTATGATTGTAATCCAGTTTAAGGCATTTAATAAAGAACTTACACCCTATCCGCGCAGTGCGAAATGGTTTTGCATGCTAATCGGCATGATCCCGGCACTTTTTATATCTGTCCTGATCGGCCCACACACAGCATTGGGCGCCGGAATCGGAACTATGTTTATCAGCTTTGGAAATGCTTTTGTATTTGGAGGACTGCTTGTGACACTCCCATCGGAGGCGTGTTTTGAGCGGTTTCGCGCAAAAATATCGACATTGAGCAATAACAGCACGGCAGGATGATGGACCGTGTGCGCTTATATGGACGTCACCGCGAGGCTGATCGTTTCGGGTATAAGGGCAGGCTTAAAGAAAAATAGACCACAAGAAAGCGAAAGTAGTTCGATATGAAAAAAGCCCCCGTCTTTGCAGACAGAATGTTCTGCATAGGCGGGGTCCTGCCTGCGCGTAGCATACACCTTTAAGCTTAAAATTTGCTGTTTCTTTCAATAAGAATTCAGCAGAAAATTACAAAGTCTGAAGCCTGAATAAAGTATTCGTTACTTGTTCTGATATACAGAACATGGTATGATAGGGATGGCAGAATATGATACCAACCGTGTTAGGAGGGTTATTATGGTACAGAATGAGCAACCGGCTGGAAGAACATTCGGTTACAGCTGTGGCAGTGACTGGCTTGGTACACCGCCTGAGATCAATGAGACCGAAATTTTGCAGGAATACAGCTTTGACGTTGTGGTGGTTGGTGGTGGACACTCAGGAACACAGGCAGCACTGGCAGCAGCACAGATGGGAGCATCTGTGGCGGTGCTTGAAAAGCACACAGAGGCAGATATAGTATATCGTGGTGATGATATCTGCTCCTATAATTCAAAACTCCTGGAAGGCTGGGGGTTTGGACCATATGATCTAAAAGAAATTACCAATGAATATGTTCGCAGGGCAAATGGGCGCTGTAACCCGGATGTGATCCGTGCGTTTGTCTATCACTCAGGCGAAATGATGGATAATCTGGCAGCGATTGTGCCGGAAACATCGAATATTTTTGACTATCAGAATGGAGAGTGCATTGTTCAGGTGGCCTACGGTAAGCCCAATGGCAGTGAATATCCACTGGAAAGTGAAGGCTATAAAATGTGGGCGTCTACAGTGCAGACGATCGGAACACAGAATAAGTTGCCCATTGGTCGCAGAAAGCTGACTGGAGTGTCCCGTCTGTATGAGCTGGAGGTTTACTGCAGAGAGGCGGCTGAGGAGCTCGGAGGCCAGTGGTTCTTTGATACCGGTGCTGTGGTACTGACAAAGGCAGAGGACGGAGCGGTGAACGGTGTGATCGGGCGCCGTGGAGATGGCAGTTTCATTCGCTTTCATGCCAACAAGGGTGTGATCCTTGCAACCGGTGATTTTGGCGGAAATCCGGATATGGTCTGGGCATTATGCTCAGAGGTGGCGGAATACGCTGAACGTGTAGGAATCCCACGTGAAAAAGTTGGCGGTATGACAGACTGTACCGGAGATGGCCAGAAGCTGGGCTGCTGGGCCGGTGGCATGCTGGAGACGCATCCGCGTCCTGTATCGATTGATGCACCACATCTTGGATTTGGTCCATGGGGAACAACCCCCTGTCTCTGGCTTAACTCCCAGGGAAATCGTTTTACAAACGAGGCTCTGTCCGGGTTTGCGCTGACTCAGTGTATCCGTCAGCCTATGGAATCCCCTGATTCTTTTAATTTTTCAATCATGGACCGCAACTATATGGAATATGTCCGCCGGGCAGGATTGGATCATGGGGCACCGAACTGGGGCTTCCCGGAGGGCATGGCAAGCTTCGAACAGGATATGAAGGCGCTGGATCCGGCGAAAGGCGGCGGACAGGTGACAGGAACTGAGATTGCGAACCGCAATCCGCAGATGCGTATGCCAGGCTATGTATTTGTGGGGAATACACCGGAAGAAGCGATGCGTAATGCGGGCGTGCCGGAGAAGGCGATTCCTAATGCATTGAAATCACTTCAACGCTATAATGAGCTCTGTGATCTGCACAGCGATGAGGATTATGGAAAAAGCGCGGATTGCATGATCCCAATTAAAGATGGCCCATTCTACATTGGCCGTCAGGATACGGGAGGGCTGTTCAACTGCGGCCTGAATACATTAACCGGCCTGATCGTGAACGGAAATATGCAGGTAATGAACAGCAGACGGACGGCGGCAATCCCGGGGCTGTATGCGGTAGGAAATTGTATGGGTCAGCGTTACGGTAATAGCTATAGCTGCCCATCTGCAGGTAATAACATGGGCAATGCAATGACAACCGGGCGTATTGCAGGAAAACATTGCGCTGGCCTCTGATCTTGTGAAGTGCCCCTAAAGAAACAGGTGTAAAATCATGCGGCTGCATTAGCAGCCGCATGATTTTATAAAGCGCTGATCATTGAGGGCTTCTATAGCAGCCTGGCACTGTGACATACAGGGAAAAGTCACATACCGTATTTGCCAAAACAGAAATTCATTACCGGAAAAATTATAGGTAATCGGACAATTGACAGAAAAATCAGATTCTGCTAGAATGTCCTCCATGTAGTTACGTTATATGCGTATTTGTACACGTATATAAAACAGACGCTGAAATGGAGGTGTAGTTGCCATGTGTGAGCTGTTTGGCTTTACAGGAAGTGAAAAGCATAACATTGCAGATATGTTGCAAACGCTGCGCGATCACAGCGGGCTGCATCCAAACGGTTGGGGACTTGCACTGCTTGATCCTGCCAGGACGGCCGTTTTTCATGAGTCGATTCGGGCAAAGGACAGTCGGCTTCTGGGTGGACTGCTTGCAGCCGGTGTTAGCGCGGATCTGGCAATTGCGCATATTCGCCTGGCGACGATCGGAAGTGTAACGGAGGACAACTGTCATCCATTTGTGCGGGAGGATGTGTCCGGACGGATTTGGACGCTGGCACATAACGGTACGATTTTCGATTTTCCGGATCTGCAGCGCTTTTATGATATTGACGGCTGTGAAACGGATAGCGCATGTGTGCTTGCATGGCTGACGGAACAGATCAATCAGCAAACAGAAGAAAACAATGGACCGCTCTCTCAGCTGCAATTGAACCAGGTGATATCCGATGCGATTGCAGAGCTTGCGCCACATAATAAGCTGAACTTACTGTTTTCGGATGGAGCGCATCTGTATGTTCACACCAACATGGTCGGGACGCTGTTTATGAAGAAAATCGGCTCAGGTATGGCCTTTGCAACGGTACCGCTGGATTATGGCGGCTGGGTACCGGTACCAATGAATAAACTGCATATCTTTAAAAAAGGAGAGCATCTCTGGTCTGGCAGCGCACATCATGGAACCTATGTAAAGGATGATGCGCAGACGCATAGGGTGATTCATAATTACGTAGTATTTTGAAATAAAAATTGATGCCCATATGTTCGCAAAAAAAGCACCTGCGGTTTTCCGCAGGTGCTTTTGGCCGGTTATGAAAGAAAATCTACAGGCATGTGGCTACCGTCTAAGCTATGCATTTGCAGGGGCGACCCATGCAACGGCGTTATTGTTCTGTATTTGCGGTGTTGACCCATGCGGCACCGTCATTTACATCATGCTGCTCTGCGGGAACATGGCGGTTCTTAATGGACAGGTCCTGATTCCTTACACTGACACGGGTTCCGGGAGCCAGCGAGGTTGTGATAAAGGCGTTAGAGCCGATTACAGAGCCTGCGCCGATAACAGTATCACCGCCCAGCACAGATGCGCCTGCGTAAATTGTAACGTTATCCTCAATCGTAGGATGACGGCGACTGCCTTTCAGCTTCTGACCGCCGCGCGTAGAGAGCGCGCCCAATGTTACACCCTGATAAATTTTTACATTATCACCGATCACGGTGGTTTCGCCCACGACAATACCGGTACCATGGTCAATAAAGAAATATTTTCCAAGGGTTGCACCCGGGTGAATATCAATTCCGGTAAGACTATGGGCATGCTCTGTCATCATCCGGGGGATCAGGGGAATTTTTAACTGATACAATTCATGTGCCAGACGATTTATGGTGATAGCATACAGCCCTGGGTAAGAAAAAATAATCTCATCATAGTTAAGCGCTGCCGGATCTCCGTCCAGAGTAGCTTCCACATCCATGTTCACCTTTGCACGGATTTCCGGGATTTTTTCAAAAAAGGCGTCGGATAGGGTCTCAGCAGCAATCTGCAGCTCTTCCTGGGGTAGGTCTGCATATTGGGCCTGGTATCTGAGAGAGATGGCAATCTGCTTGGTCAGATTGTAAATAACCTCTTCAATCATAGCGGCAATTCCGGTATTTGGGTTATAATAATGATAAGATTTATCCCGAAAAAAACCGGGGAAGATAATACTGATCAGTTTTTCAGTAATGTCGAGAACAGCAGATTTATCCGGCAATTGAAAGTTTTCAAGCTTGTCTATCGTTCTGCCATTTGTGTAATCCTGCAGAATGGCATCGACAATATGCTGTGTGCGTTCAAGCTGGGTGCTCATAATATCACCTCGTAGAATTCCGATAATAATACTAGGATATGTTCTCGGATAGGGAAAGTCAAGTGAAATATTTTAGCGATGTAATAATTTATCAGCGTAAAAGCGCAGGTAAAAGCCCGGACAGCATTTACAGCAGTCCGGGCAGGAATAGAAATCAAGGTCAGGAGCGCAGATTACGGTCGTGTTGCAGGGTGGCGTAAACAAGGCCTTTTTTCACGAAGCCGTCGCCGAAATTACGGCGGACCTGCCATGCATAACGGTTTTCGGGATTCAAAAATTTCTGCCTTTGAAAATCGAGAACATTCAGAATCTCTGGAGAAGCGTCCTGATAAAAGTCCTGCATAAAGTCCAGAACGTTCAGTGCAGCCTGTGTGACTGTATACACTTCTCCATTTGGAACAACAATCTTTACAGTCTCAAGATCATAATGCGCGGCATTTTTGAAGTTTTGGACTGCCTGAACCTGGTCACGCTCCGAGAACGGCTGTCTGGGCGAGCTTGCAAGCCATATCAAAAGCAGGTGGGCAAATTGGACGTCCTTCAGTTCAAGACCGGCAGGGCGGAGCGGGTTCAGGTCTACCATGCGGAGTTCAATGTGGTTGACGCCGTTTTTTCGCAGGGAAGTCAGATTGTTTTCGCCTCGGGGCTTTAAACGGACCGGATAGTATAATTCGGAAGGGGCACTGATCCAGCCGTCGCGAACATATCGCTCCATACTGTCGCAGTAGGCATTGATATTGCTGTAATCAAATACAGGCGGGAAGACATTCCAGTAGCCAAGCTCACTGCAGCGGACAGACGCCATACCACTGAAATTATCCCGTCCGGTGCAGCCTTTTTCTATAAACGAGCTATCCATCACAGGACTTGCGGCAGTTATGGAGACCATCAGCCAACCATATGCAACCGCACGCTCGGCAACAGACAGATACAGGTTATTTTTGTAATCCTGAAAGCTGGAGAAATCACTGAGCTTGTAATCCGCTTCAAGTAGTTCATCCGCAAAAGAGAAATTAATATGGATACCGGAAAAAGTCATCTTATACCTGCCATAGCGGTCAGAAAGGTATTCACGGTAGGCAGTTTTGGAAGCCTGTTCCCCATAAAACTTTGCAATTGGAATGTCTGATTCACTGCGGATGTAAGGCGGGTTTGAAAAGGGCCACAGGAGCTCAGGCTCAGGCAGATATTTAAGTGTCTCCTGAATTTCACGTGTATATTTCAGAATGGAATCCACGGCCGCATCGGCAGAGGCGCAGACCGGGGTGTTGATTTCTGTCTGGTTTTCACAGAAATCACGGACGATATGGGCATGGTTCGGGAACGGATGATCCGTATGTGAGAGGTATCCTTCGCGGGTAATGCGCAGGCTTTCTTTTTCAAGACCGAAATTGCCCTTGAAAAGCAGTCTGTTGACTTCACGGTCGTTACTGTGCAGCATTAGGCAAAACTCCTTACGTTTCCGAATAGCGTAAACCACCTGCAGTGGGTTGTCAATATCATAGTAACACAACTGGAAGAATCCGTCAATACAACAACATAGCGAAATAGTAGGTTAAGCGTGAAACCTGTTGACAAGGTTAAAGCCTGCGAGTATAGTTAATGCAAATTGAAAATTGTGATGGAGGCTGAAAAATATGGCTATTTATAATCAGCTGCCGGACATGATCGGCAATACACCAATGCTGAAGACAAACCGGCTTGCTGCGTCATGGGGCACTGTGGCGCCTATCTATGCAAAGCTTGAATCGTTTAATCCGCTGGGGTCCTGTAAGGATCGTGCGGCGCTTTATATGATCGAGGCGGCAGAAAAATCCGGTGACATTCGCGAAGGCACTGTGATCATTGAACCGACATCGGGTAACACCGGCATCGGTCTTGCCTATATCTGCACGACCAGGGGCTACCACCTGATCCTGACAATGCCGGAAAACATGAGCAAGGAACGTAGAAAGCTGCTGGCTGCGCTTGGGGCAGAAATTGTTCTGACACCCGCATGGCAGGGAATGAACGGCGCGGTGGAAAAGGCTAACGAGCTGCATATGAAAAATCCGAATTCCTATATACCGGACCAGTTCAGCAATCCGGCCAATGTACAGGCACATGTTGAGACAACCTCTCAGGAAATCCTGCGTGATCTGGAGAATAAGGTTGATATTTTTGTTGCGACAGTTGGCACAGGTGGAACACTTACCGGCAATGGGCGGGTGTTTAAAAGTGTAAATCCGGACTGTAAGGTGGTTGCGGTTGAGCCTGCAGGGTCGCCTTTGCTTTCGCAGGGAAAATCCGGGCCGCATAAAATCCAGGGGATTGGAGCGAATTTCATTCCGGCAATCCTTGACCAGAGTCTGATTGATGAGATTATCTGCGTGACGGATGACGATGCCTACGAAACCTGCCGTGAGACAGCAGCACAGGAAGGGCTGCTGGTCGGAATCAGCTCCGGTGCAGCACTCTGGGCTGCAAAACAGCTGGCATTACGGCCTGAAAATGCAGGAAAAAATATCGTATGCGTACTGACGGATACCGGCGAGCGCTACCTGTCGGTAGATCTGTTTGGTTAAGGGAGAAGCCAGTCTATGATGAACGTTGTATTTATATCACCCAATTATCCTGCAAGCTTTTACAACTTTTGCGACCGGCTGGTAAACCGCGGTGTTCGCGTGCTTGCGATTGGTGATACAGCGTGGGAAAACCTCACAGCTGAGGTTCAGAACAGCGTCAGTGAGTATCAGTGTACTGATCTGAAGGATTACAATGCGGTGCGCCGGGTGGTTTCCTATTATCTGAGCCGTTATGGTAATATTGACTATGTGGAGTCTCAGAATGAATACTGGCTTGACCTGGAGGCAAAACTGCGTGCGGACTTTAATATTCGCACAGGACCTACACCGGAAGTTCTGGAGCGGATGAATCATAAATCACTGATGAAGGAAGCCTATGCCAGGGCCGGGGTGAAGACTGCACGCTGGTGCCTGCCACAGAGCTATGATCAGGCAGTAAAGTTTGCAAATGAGGTTGGTTATCCGGTTGTGGTGAAACCGGATCATGGTGTTGGTGCAGGAGACACCTATAAGCTGAAAAGCGATGAAGAGGTTGCCTATTTCTGGGAGACACATGACGAGAGCGTATCCTTTATCGAAGAGGAATTCGTGCCGGGACATGTTGAAACCTTTGATGGGATTACAAATGCTGATAAGGAAATCCTGTTCAGCGCGTCCTCTCTGTTTACCGACAGTATTGCGTTCAGCCTGAAAAAGGTCTATACCTATATACAGCCCGTGCCGGAGGACATCCGTGCTGCCGGCAGCCGTGTAGTGAAGGAATTTGATACGCGCAATAAATTCTTCCACTTTGAGTTTTTTAGGCTGGATGAGGATAAGGCAGGACTTGGGGAAAAGGGTGACGTGCTTGGCCTGGAGGTCAATATGCGTGCACCTGGCGGTTTCATTCCAGAGCGGATCAATTTCAGCTATGATACGGATGTGTTTACGATTTGGGCAGACAGCCTGATTTATAACAGAAGCTTTATGTTCCCGGAGTTTCGCTTTTATTCCCTGATGCTGATGCGTAGCGAAGGCCTTCCCTTTATGCACACCGATGAAGAAGTGCGAGAGAAATACGGAGAACGGATTCTGCAGGAGGTTGAGGTAGTAACCTCGGCGGCAATGAAATTGGGAGGCAGACGCTTTTTTATCCGCTGTGATACGATGGAGGAAATTGAAGAGGCAAGTACATGGGTGCTGGAAAGGACAGCGCAGTAATATGATCGAACGCAGAGAACTGCATTTCTTTTCTGACTGTCTGCAGCGAGATATGACAGTCCTGATCCATGGACATGCGGGCGTCCCGTTTATATTTTTTCCCTGCCAGGATTCCATGCATGGAAACTTTGAGGAGTTTGGCATGGTGGAGACCATATCGGACTATCTGGAGTCTGGGAAAATCTGCGTTTTTTCTGTGGACACAGTCGACAGGGAAAGCTGGTCCGATAAACCCGGTGACCCGGACAAGCGCATTGAGATTCAGGAGCAGTATTTCCGCTATGTCACAACAGAACTGATCCCGTGGATGTATGAGGTGTTTCACATAAAAGCGAAGCCATTTGCCATGGGCTTCAGCTTGGGGGCTACGCATGCGGCGATTGATTATTTCAGACGGCCGGATCTGTTTGGCGGGATGCTGGCGTTAGCCGGCGTATTGGATGCATACCCATCCTTTGGCTACAGCACAAATCCACTGGTTTATGAGAATTCCCCGATTTCCTTCCTCAGCAATCTGCCGGATGACCATCCGTATCACGAGCTATATGCACAGGGAAGGATCATTATCTCGGTAGGGCAGGGAAGATGGAATGAAGGCGGAATCCGTGACATTCGACGTATCCGTAAGATTTTTGACGAAAAAGGGATTGCCGGATGGACGGATTTATGGGGCTATGATGTAGACCACGACTGGCCGTGGTGGAAGAAGCAGATCCGTTATTTTCTCCCATTTCTGTTAGGAGAGAAGCCGTTCCCTGAGGTGTTTGGCGTATGCGGATAAGGCGGGCAATGGCACGGCGTGCACACTAACGCCCAAAATGAACTCGAGCCGACCGGAATGATCGACTCGAGTTTTGCTGTGTAAATGGTTTTCCGGAAAGTATATTGTGATTTCCCGGTGCTTAGAGTTCGCGATACATGCGCATGCGTGCATATGCGGGAGAGACGACTTTGCGGCATTCCTCCAGCATGGCAGAGGCGGCTGCAGTATCAGCGGAGAATTCCGGCAGGACATGCTCAGAAAGCATGACAATGTCGGAGCTCAGCCGGGCATAATCTCCCTCGAGATCAAATACATCACTTCTCGCATCCGGGTCAAATGGTGCTGCATCAGGACCGCCGGGACCACCGGGACCGCCGGGGCCACCGGGACCGCCGGGACCGCCGGGACCACCAGGAGCACCGGGACCGCCGGGACCACCAGGAGCACCGGGACCGCCGGGACCACCAGGAGCACCGGGACCGCTGGGACCGCCGGGTCCACCTGATGCAGCGGCCGGAGCAGGCATTTCAATGGGATCAGGGTACATTCTTTCATAGGGCTCTGCCGGCAGGTTATCGGTAGATGGCTTCAAAATCAGCTTCCAAAGCTTCCAGCCCTTGCCCCACTTCAAAAATTCCGCAGCGATCGGAGCTGTGCCGGAAGCTGTTTCGGCCAGCCACATACCCTTGGCGGTTTTTCCGTTTTCAGCAACCTGAATGCAGGGGAAGCTCAGCGCGGTAATATTCATAGCTTCCAAATCTGACAGAGTGACCGGATCAGGGCAGGTGTTAGGCGCACACGCAAGGAAAGCAGTGTCCTGCTGCTTACAGAAGGCGGCAAAGCGGTCCTCTATTGCAAGCATTCCAAGCAGCTTCTGCATACTGGAAACCTGAGCTTTTTGCAGTTTTTTCAGGTTATCGGTTTTGTGCTTGACGGTTTCGTGCAGAATCTTGTGAATATAGAGTAGCTGTCTCTCTTCAGTCATGAATGACACCCCCTGCAAGATAATATCTGCGGAGCACTTGGGCAGATACAGTGTTCATTGCATCATAGGCACGGAGAATACCGTCCAGTTCCTCCTGCCGGTCTTCAATTTCAAACCATAGTTTGTCAGAGCCGTTATAGTAGTCAACGGCACCCTGCTCTAACCGGTCGATTTCCTGCTTTGTGGGCATAGACATCGCATCCTTTCTGTGGTGTTATATCTGTTTGCTTACAAAAATATAGTAGCATATTGGTGGAGCAAGGACAATTGACAGATTCCACACTGTTGCCTGCAATTCTCAAACAAATAGAAGTAGTCAAAATGTGCAAATGAAATATCAATTTGCATACAAATATTGAGTATCCACCTTATGACTGCTATAATGATCATGGAATATAAAACCGAAAGGATGAGTCATATGCCGAATTATAATAAACAACATAATTCCTGTATGCGCCGTAAGCCGGCAGTGCAGGTACTCAATACAGGCTTTGCGACACCGTCTGTCACAGATGCTTATCTGTGGCTGGAAAAGGGCGCGCCGTCAGCAGAAAAATCCTCTGCGGCAGATCTGTCGCAGGTGGCAGGCGGAACATTAAATCAGTTCCATTTCACCAGCGATACGCCTTGCCTCAGCACAATCGTTGTGCGCGATCCCGAAACCAGTCTGATAGTAAATCAGGCGAAGATCGAACTTTCCGGTACAGGCTGCAGTGATTTTACAAGCAAGGGTGCTGCAGTCCTGGCCTATGAGCGTGGTACGGTAACGCTGAATGACTGCGAGATTACCACCCGTGGGGCAACACGCTGCTGCACGATCGCAACGTCAGGTGCCACCATGACAATTCGTAACTGTAAGCTTGCTTCCTACGGCGGTCCTCTGCCGGAGGACTATGTTCCGGTGATCGGGCCTGGTATGATGGAACCGCCTTATCCGCTTGGACTTTCAGGCAATTGCCGTACGCATCTGTCTATGGATAATTCAGAAACCTTCTTCTACAACTGCGATATTTATGCTGCAGCATGGGCGGCAGTTTCCAGCGATGCCGGCGGAGGCTACTGTTATGCCGAGGTAAACGATTCCAATATTCTGACAGAAGGAAATGGCTATTGCGGCTATGCTGATAATGGCTGCCATCTTGCGTTCTTCAATTGTAAAATGTCCTCCGGCAATATGGCGTTTATTCAGGACGGCGATTCCTCAATCCTTGTCAGGAATTGTGACTGTAGCTGTGGGAAGATCGGTATGCTGATTCACGGCGGCATGGAGAATGATGACGATATTGGTGTGATCGAACTCCATAATACAAATCTGCAGACAAAGAATCAGGTCATGCTATGCAAGTCTACCAATGTGGATCTGTATATGGAAGGCTGCACGCTGAAGAGTGAAGACGGGATCATCCTTGAATCGAAGATAACAGATGACCGTATGTATTTTACCCGCCGTACGATCGGTCCCCAGCTGTATGGTGTCCAGGCAACATTCGAAAACATGGATATCACAGGAGACTTCCTGATGGGTGACAGTGAGCGGAGAAACTGCCTGCATTTCGCCAACACCACTGTTACAGGAACAATTGCAGGAAACCCTCAGGTTTGGCTGCATGAAGGCAGCAAATGGCTGTCAACCGGCAGTTCAATTGTTACGCTGATGGGCGATACAGAGCTTTCAGCGCTTGATGCCGGTGTTGCCGGAGGCCCTATGGGAATGGCAATGCCCAATGTTATTTATGCGTATGCAGGTGAGGGCTGTACGCTGTCCGGCGAATACACACTGCCGTCCGGCGGCAAGCTGGTAATGCTGTAAAAAGATACGATGGCTTAAAATTAGCTGTCGGCCCGATTTCCGGGCCGACAGCTGTTTTTATGATTCTGTTTTCACTTGCGGTTTACGCAGCATGCAGTAGTGGGGAACACCATTACTGCCCGGAACAGTGGCGGATTCTACCAGTGTAAATCCGTATTTTTCATACATTTTAATATTTTCATCCTTTGCTGTTTCCAGGTAAAGGCTACAGTGTTTCCGGTCCATCCATTCCAGTGTGGGGACCAGAACCTTTTTTCCCCAACCCTGATGCTGATGCTCCGGGCAGGTTGTAAAGTCATAGAGGTACCAGGTGCGCGCATCGCTGTATTTATGGCGCAGGCTATCCGCAAAGGCTTCATAGGAAGTGATCCGGTTGATCCTGGAAAAGCCAAAATACCAGTATAGCTTTATACCACCGGCCTTGATATAGTCCCAGGTGGTGGTTGCTTTCACATCGGGTGACAGCAGGGCAATAATGGATTCGGCAGCATCACTGGTGGCAAAGGTCACAGAGTTATCCAGCATGGTCTTAAAGGTGATCGTAAAAAAGCGGGACTGGTCCTCTGTGGTGCATTTTCTGTCAAAGGTCCAGTCAAACAGCGAATAGCCGACATAGGCAGAAGCGATATTGTGCGCAAAGGCAGGAAGATTGCTGCGGTTCAGGCGGACCAGACCGCTTTCAGCAAGGTGCTGTTCTAATGTGATGTTAATATTCTTCAAAAATCGTCATCCGCTTTCCTGTTTGTTGTTTGCAATAGTATAGCATAAAATCTGCCGGTTGTGTTATAATAATTGCTCCAAGAGGAAAGTGAGGAACTGTCATGATTATTCCCGTTCACGATTTAAATACACCGGAGCTTCAGCTATATGCTGCGAAAAATGAAGCTGTTCTGAAGCGGATATATGAACCGGAACCAGGGCTGTTTATTACAGAGACTGCGAATGTGATCCTTCGGGCGCTACAGGGAGGATGGGAACCGGTATCGATCCTGATGGATGGCCGATATTTAACACCTGCAGGTGAAAACGCAGACAGCGCAACGATGGAGCAGCGCACGCTTACGGCGGAGATATTGAGGCTTGCCGGAGACATTCCGGTTTATACGGCAGATCTGGAGATGATCACAAAGATCAGCGGCTTTAAGCAGTCCCGCGGAATGCTGTGCCTGATGAAACGCCGCAGGCTTCCGAAGCTGGAGCATGTGCTCAGCGCGGCGAGGCGGATCGCGGTCCTGGAGGATGTGGAAAATCCAACGAACGTCGGCGCAATCTTCAGATCGGCTGCCGGACTTGGTCTGGATGCGGTGATCCTGACTCATGGAGCATCTGATCCACTTTACCGCCGGGCAACACGGGTCAGCATGGGGGCAGTATTTATGCTCCCGTGGACATTTGCGGGGAATAAATATGGCGGCTGGCCGGATGAGGGAATGCAACTGCTTCGGAAATATGGATTTAAGACGGTAGCCATGGCGCTTTCTGATCGCGCATTTGCGCTGGGGGAGCGGCGACTTCAGCAGGAAGAGAAGCTTGCAATCCTGTTTGGCAACGAGCAGAATGGATTGATGGAACCTACCCTGCAGCAGAGTGATTATATTGTTAAGATCCCAATGCTGAATGGAATCGATTCGCTGAACGTTGCGGCGGCCAGCGCGGTAGCTTTCTGGGAATTGAGAGAGCGGTGAACCATGGGAGGAAAGAAGCAATCAAAGCAGGACAGACTGAAAGAAATGATCCGTGCCGAGATTCAAAGACTTGATCAGAAGACCGGCTTAAAAGGTTCAGCTGTTACTGTCCGGCTATATGTGGAGCCGGAGCCAATCGGCTGCTTTACCTTTATCGACCCGGTGCGCATGACCTTTGGTTTTTCGAGAACCCGGCTTGAAGAGCCGGGATTTACTGAAACAGAACTGCTTGCAATCGTCCGACATGAATATGCACATTATATGGAATATGTGCAGTATGGAGAGAGCACGGATCATGGTGAAAACTGGAAGGCATGCTGTCGCAGGATTGGGGCCAGACCGGAAGTGCTGTACACGGAGCAGTTCAAAGCTTCGGCAAGGCAGCATCAAAAGGAGCTTGTAAGACGCACAAGAGTAGACGGATATACACGGGGGAAGCTTGTCCATCACCCGGTATTTGGGACCGGAACGGTAGAAGAGATTACACGTTTTCCGACCATGACCATCCTCTCTGTACGCTTTGAAAACGAAACAAAAAAACTGGATATAAACTGGGTACGTGAAAATTGCACACCGGAATCACAGGAAGGAAAAAACAATGATCTATCTGGATAATGCCGCTACATCCCTTCGGAAACCACAGGAGGTGGTCGATGCAGTCTGCAACGCTATGACAACTATGGGGAATGCAGGCCGCGGGCTCAATGAGGCATCGATGGATGCGGCAAGGAGCATTTTTGAAACACGCCGACTGCTGGCGGAGTTCTTTCATGCGGAAGGTCCGGAACGGATCGCTTTTACCATGAACTCTACCGAAAGCCTGAATACTGCGATCAGGGGCCTCTTTAGACCTGGTGATCATGTGATCACGACAATGCTGGAGCATAATTCCGTGCTCAGGCCGCTCTATGAGCTGGAGGAGCAGGGGGTGGAGCTTAGTATTTTGCCGGCAGATCTGCAGGGGAAAATCGATTATGGTATGTTTGAAAAAATGATCAGGCCATCAACGCGGGGAATCGTATGTACCCATGCTTCAAATCTGACAGGGAATCTGACAGATATTGAAAGAATTGGAGCGATTGCGAAAAAACACGGTATATTGTTTATCGTGGATGCCTCGCAGACTGCAGGTGTATTTGATATTGATGTTGGGAAGATGCAGATCGATGTCCTGTGCTTCACAGGGCATAAAGGCCTGCTGGGCCCGCAGGGAACCGGCGGGATCTATGTCCGTACCGGCCTGCAGCTTCGGCCCTTGAAATCCGGTGGGAGTGGTATTAAAACCTATGACAAAAGGCAACCGCCTGAAATGCCGACAGTTCTGGAGGCAGGCACTCTGAACGGTCATGGAATTGCCGGACTGGGCGCGGCAATCAGATATTTGAATCGGGTAGGGCTTGATACAATCCGACAAAGAGAGCAGGCTCTGATGGCACGCTTTTATGAAGGCGTTTGCGGAATTGCGGGTGTAAAGGTTTACGGAGACTTTTCTGATTACAACCGCAGTGCGATCGTTACACTGAATATTCGGGATTACGACTCAGCGGAGATTGGCGATGCACTGTATACTGAGTATGGCATATCAATCCGCTCGGGGGCACATTGTGCACCGCTGATGCATAAGGCACTCGGAACGGTAGAGACAGGGGCTGTTCGCTTCAGCTTTTCGCATTACAACACAGAAGCAGAGGTAGATGCGGCGATTGCCGCAATAGCTGCGCTGGCAGCAGAATAAAGCACCACAAAGCCCTGCAGGTCCTGTGGTGTGAGTTTAATTGTCTGCGGGCGGTAGCGGAGCAGCCGACCTGAGCAGACTATGGCTAAGACTGATTATGATCTGAAAATTCAAACGGCTAAAATGGACATGATTGCTGATCTGAAGCGTTTTTCGGGAAAATCAACGGGGGGGAAACACCGAAAAAGTTAAAAACAGGCCGAAACATTACGTTTCAGCCTGTTTTTATGGTCCGAGTGAGGTGACTCGAACACCCGACATCCTGCTCCCAAAGCAAAATGCACTTATTTTGAATTTTCTAAAAGTGTTGAAAATAAAGGATAAATCGATATTTAATGCTGAGTAACTTTCAAAATAATTGAGAGACATCGAAAATAATTGTGGACACTTTTGTGGACACTTGCTATAATGACATCAAGGAAAGGATGTGCATAGCATGGCAACCATAAAAGCGAACTACAGTAAGACAACCGGTGAACTGATTTCGTATAGAGTCAGAATTCTAATCGGTTATGATGAGACAGGAACCCAGATTAGGAAAAGCATAACGATAAAGCGACCGGAAGGGATGACACCCGCCAAAGAGAAAAAAGAGGTCCAAAGGATTGCGGATCAATTGGAGAAAGACGCTATCGAGGAATACAACAGCAATAGGACAGTAACAGCAGAGGAGAAAGCGAATATCACATTTTGTCAGTTTGTAGATAAGGTTTGGATGCCGCTTCATGTATACGATGGTACACATACACCTTCAGGCATTACACACTTCAAATATACGTCCGATGCCCTGAAAACATATTTCAAGGATGTAAAGCTGTGTGATATTGATCGAGCGGTTATTCTTTCATATATCAAATTCCTTCGGACTAAAGCCAGGACAGCGCCAAAGACAAAAGGCGATAAAGGACAACCTCTTTCGGCGTATACGATTTATCATTACTTCAATACCTTGCGCAACATTATGAACTTTGCCGAGCTTGTGGATTATATTGACGTCAATCCTATTCGTAAACTGAGAAAGTCTGATATTCCTTCTAAAGTAAAACCAGAGCTTGAGGCCGGTGAGGATTTCCTGACACCCGAACAGGCAGCAGATTTCCTGAAAGCAATTAACGAGGCCCAGATCGAGCACAGGACAATGATTGCGACATTGATCTATACCGGAGTCCGTAGGGGCGAGCTGTGCGGCTTGCAATGGGGTGATATAGACGAGGTGAACCGGACTATTACTGTTCAGCGCAATGTTACCAGGGATGCAAGCAGCGAGGAGAAAATTCATATCGGAGAAACCAAAACAAAAAGCACAAGGGTGATCCCAATTGGAGACGAGCTTTACCGTATTTTGATGGAATGGAAATCAGAACAGAAATCAAGATACGGAGCGAAGCTCATGAAAAGCGCTTTCATATTTGGCAAAGCAGAGGACCCATATAAACCAATATATCCGACAGTACCAACAACAGTCCTTTACAGACTGGAAGATAGATACAATCTCCCGAGAGTATCTCCGCATGATCTGCGGCATACATTCGGAACAATGGCAGCGAGGGCCGGCGGCCTGAAGGCAGCTCAGACGCTGCTTGGACATTCCGACATAGCGACAACCGGCAATTTCTATTTGGGCGTATCCAATGACGAGAAGCAAACAGTTGTGAACGATATCGAAAAACTAATGAAAAAAGCATGATGCACAGCTCCCATGGAGCGGCACATCATGCAGGAAAGGAAGGCTTTAAGCACATAAGTGCATAAGCATATAAGAAAATGTGGGCCTCAGGGAAGAGACGTGAAAGGCATCTGAGAAGCCCACAACCGCCAAAGGGCAGCGATGAAATTATACTTTGTTCTGCTGCCAATGTCAAAAGAAAGGATTTTGAACAATGGAAAACCAGAATGTAAATGTTCCCTCTGTCAATGAATCTGAAACAGATACGGAGATCATACGCCTCTTCAAGAAGCTTACCCCGGAAGAGAAAACGAATTTCCTTCAATCTGTCCTGAATCAGCTTACCGGCGATAAGTCGAGCGAGACGGAACAATAATTCCAAACAGGATATAATTTATATACTGCGGTCCCTGGACACCTGCAACCATTGCACTGACCAGGGACTATTTCTATATCATGTAACGTGGTCGAGGGCTTATGATCGGTGAGGCCGTAGAAGTTTGACGTTGCTTTGCGTGCTGAAGATCATTCTTGTATATCCCTATTTTGATTAAAAATATTTAAGGTTTCATCGAGCATCTTTGCTTCGACAGAAAGCATTTGCTGACGGATGGCGCCTTGATAAGCTCGCATGCCTTTTAACACCCGGGCTTTATTTTCAACGTCTTGAATTGTTCCGATACCGCTTATGTAATCTAACCAGGTATCGCTGAATTCTACATCATAGCCTTCTAAATCTTTTTCAGTTGGCGGATATGCATAATCGTGAATACATTCTAAATATTCGGCAAAATACTTTGTCTGAATGAATGCGTCAAGGATATTATGTGATGCCTCAGGCAATGCACGTTCCAGGCGTTTAAGAGCCTCGATAGCATTGTCAGAAAGTCCGATTTCCTCGGAGATCAATTGATTTGATACGGTGGTACAGTCAGACCTTCCGAGAAGGAAATCTATGCTGCAATCGAAATAGGTTGCAAGATTACATAATGTATTTACTTCAGGTATGAAGCGTCCCTGCTCCCAATTACGAATAGTTGACATTGGAATGTTTACAACCTGTGCAAGTTTGGCTTGCGTCAGACCTCTGTCTTTTCTCAGTTTCCTTAGATTTTCGCCAAAAGTACGCTTCATGCAAGTACACAACCTTCCTTTGTTCTGATTTGTGCTTGGTTACTGTGTGTTGAATGCGTACCTGATTATATCATATAATTCCATTAGAATCATCTGTAAAGATGATGAATTCTTGATTTTGAGGTGAAAAGTATGAACATCCAGACAATTCCGAAAACAGTCAAGTCAGAGGGAATTCCGGAGCATATTCTCCGGAAGATGCTGAAGGCCGGGCAGCTCCCGGGCTTCTACTCCGGTACTCGATTCTATGTGAATGTGGATCAGCTTCGTGACGTGCTCAATGGTGCGATGAGGCCGGGCGATGCACGAAAGGCATATTTCCAGGCGCCAACATCAAAAAGAGGGTGAGCTTACACCCTAAAGGCGTATGTTCTCGAAATGTTTGATCCTGACAGCGAGCTGTTATGGAGATGCTAAAGGCAGGTGAACGCAATTATGAACAATAAAACCAGTTTTGTTATGTATAACGAGTATTTGGATGATCTTGAGGAATTGAGTATGGAGCAACGAGGCTTGCTTATTACGATGACGCTTCAGTATTCCAATTTCGGAGAATTCGAGCAAGCTAATGATTTGGCTGTGCGTCAGACATTTCGACATTGGCGGAGACGGATCGACGCAGATTCTTTGAAATGGCGTGATACATGCCAAAAGCGAAAAGAGGCCGGCAAGAAAGGCGGAGAGGCTAAAGCCGAAAAGTATAATCAATCAAGGAACAAAGGAAAGCAAGATATGGCAAATATAGCAAATGCTACATTTGCCAGAAAAGATTTAGCAAATGTAGCTGATAATGAGTCTGTCAATGTCAATGTATCTGATAATGTCAATGATAATGAGAATGAGAGTGAGACATATAAGGCATTTGTCCCGCCCGCTTTGGAAGAAGTGCAGCTCTATTGTGAACAATATGCACCTACGATTGATGCGAGCAGATTTTTCTCATATTATCAAGGCCGAGGGTGGAAAACAGGCGGGAATCCGATTTATGATTGGAAAGCTGTACTGGAAAGCTGGAAATCAAATAATATAGCCAAAGAAGGAAAAGCCAAAGCTTTGTATAATCAGATTCCTGTTCACGGTGATACGGACCCGCCTTTTTAATATTTCATGATGGTTTGATTTTATCAATGGAAGGTGGTTATTTGACATTGCAAGAGCTGTCCGCATATATGCGGATCATGGAGAAAATTCAGGTCGCAACCGAAACGCTTGACCGGCTGAGAGCAAAAGCAGAACCAGGGGCATGTAACTATACAGGCATGCCCAAGGGATCAGGCCTAAACACACCTACGGAATATATCGGAATTGAAATTGCTGAAATCATGACCGATATTGAAAAGTTACAAATTCAAGCAGACGGTGAGCGGGAAAAGCTTGAAGCGTTTATTGCTTGTATCCCGGATTTCAAGGTTAGAATCGTTGCCAAGCTCCGTTTTTTGCATTGCATGACCTGGATTGAAGTTGCCGATCATATGGGGAAATATTATACAGATAGTGCAGTCAGACAAGTAATGTATCGCTATCTGCGGAATATATCGACATCCGAAAACAAGGCAACGAGTCATAAAAACACCCCGGAAAGGAGATTAACGAAATGAGAGATATAAACAAGATTCAAGCGCATTATATATCTGCTGTCCAGGCATTGCTGAAAGATTGGGACAGCGGCATTCAGAAAGAGGATCAGGCGCTCAAGGTTAAGTTTGAGGAGTACAGCATAGAAAGAGCATCTCAGATTGAAATTCTGAAGGAAAAGCTCCGGAGCCTTGAAGAGCAGAAAGACAAATTAACCAAAGAGCTTAAGCATAAAATGCAGCAGGCGACAACGCATACGGCATCCGACCGACCAGCTGACTTTGAGGCAATCACAGACCTGAAAAAACAGATTGAAAATATCGATTTGTACATCGAGGCGATACTTACAAGCAGAGAACCGTTGGCAAGATCATATATAGGAGCTATTTATGTGGCGGCTCAGTCGAAATGGGAAGTTTCCGGTGGAATGGTTTTGTGGTTGGATAATATTCTGAAGTCGCTTGATGATTTCGAGAAAGAAATCGATAAGCTATACAAAGTGATTCAGGAATACAAATATCAAGCGCAAAATCAAGCACGGACCTCTCTAAACTTGGTTAACAAATACAAAAATTTGGAGCCTGAGACAGTTTCTGAAGCTCTAAAGAGATCAGAAAAGGAAAAACAGGAAGCAACTGCCCGAGCCGCTGCAATTGCAAAGCAGAATGCAAGGTATGCGCAATGGGATGCAGAGGAAGCGGCACGAAAAGCCGCATCTGAACCCGCTGAAGGTGATACTCGTTGGAGCTGGAATTCTGAAAAAGGCTGTTCCTTTGAAGAAATTTTTCATGATGGGCAATATGTCCCGACAGGCCGCAGAAAACATTAAGCGAGAGCTTCGGCTCCATGACAGCGTAGGACCGTCGGAGCGAGAGCTTCGGCTCCATGACAGCGTAGGACCGTCGGAGCGAGAGCTTCAGCTCCATGACAGCGTAGGACCGTCGGAGCGAGAGCTTCGGCTCCATGACAGCGTA